>Ga0126339_10000515_pt1 | contig 21802 bp, 14 predicted proteins | sample OrbTmetagenome_2_FD_92532 | JGI IMG/M metagenome (GOLD analysis project Ga0126339, IMG submission 92532) | Coral microbial communities from Petempiche,Puerto Morelos, Mexico - Orbicella T R C metagenome | ecosystem: Host-associated > Invertebrates > Cnidaria > Coral | place: Petempiche,Puerto...
CATGTTAATCCCGCGCCTGGTGGGGTGGGAAAAGGGGGGGGGGGGAAATTTGGGCAAAAGAAAAGGGGAAGGGGGGGGGGGGGGCGTGCTATGGACTAGCATTAACTCCTTGGGGGAGGAGGGATACCCCCTATTAGGTGTATGTCACAGACACAGTGAAGGTAACTGACCGTCGACAACGAACATTTAGAGGCAAATTTATATTATTTTATGGTACGTCCTCCATTAACACATTGTCGTTCTTTTATTGTCAGACTGCCTAATTTCCATGGTATTGTCACATCGTTTGAACAGTATCCCAGAGACTGGAACATCTGGTATACCAGTGCTGAGCCTGAAGTCACACCGCTACCGGGTGAGAGGAGCTAAAACTACTCAATAATTATTTGTTTATCTAAGCTTCATTTTGAAGACGTTTGTCTTGTCAATTCGTTCTTTCCTTCAGTCACGCAGGACTGAAGGAATGACGTAGTTTTATTTTCAATTGTTGTATTTTCAACTTCGTTCAATGCTGTTGTCGCTCTTGTGCTACTGTTGTTACTGTTCTCGTTTTTGATTAAGACTGCTGACAGGCAGTCCTTAGGGTCAGTCGAGGGTTGACCCGTAAACACGAACGCGTAAAGGCGGTATGGACAATACCGGGTTGGGTGAGACGTGAGTCCCGCGTCCATGTCTCGTCCCAATCTCTTTTAGTCTGAAACGTCTCGCCTCATACTCCCTGGTTTATTTCGAGGGAAAAACAGACTGCCAGAAGTCTATTGTTTATACTTGTCTCTACGGCTATCAAGGTTGCAATGTGTCTGTCTCAATACATGCGAAGTAACACTTACCCTGGTCCAAATAAAACATCTACGAAACAAGGTCTTGAAAAATCAGCTTAGCTTCTTTCTTCTAATTCTTTCTGTAATGTTCTCCATCCATCCTTCTGAAGAATTAAGAACCGCATCCCTAATTCGTATTTTCAAAAGTAGTGTGAACTCATTAATATTGCCTATGCTGTAGGATTCTGATAATGTTTTCTGTTCCGTTCTTTAGGTGAATGGGAGAATGCGTGTAACGAGCTACAGAGGATGTTGATCGTTCGATCTCTGCGTCCTGACCGAGTGTCTTTCACTGCTACATCCTTCATTGTCAACAACCTGGGCTCCAAGTAAGTTCTCTTTTTTTTATAACTTCGTGAAAGGCTGACTCAGAGGGTGTCTTACTGGAAACAATAGCCTCGAGCAGTCCTGTCATAATGCACCACGTCTCATGGCTTGCAGTGGTTTCCCGCCAAAATGTCGCGCACTCGTCACAGCTTTCATTTTTCCCACCATACCTAAGGTGTCGCGTTTTGTCACAGTTTTCAGTTGTCTCCCGCCATTCTCTTGCGTATCAGTCCCAGTTCCCAGTTTTCGAGCCACAACTGAGCATGAACATTTCCAGTCATGCACTACTTTTGAGTGGTCTCCCGTGAAATATGCTTAAGTGACTCTTTACTCCTTTAAACTGATAAATGTCATTTTGCTCTCGAAATTCAGGTTTGTCGAGCCTCCAGTGTTAGACATGGCATCGGTGGTGGAAGACTCGTCAACGCGTACTCCACTAATTTTTGTGTTATCTCCCGGAGTGGTAAGTTCATTTTCTGAAACGAAATTGTTACTTCTGCTCCTGTGCGACTTTCTCGCATTGTTCTACGAAAAGATGGTGAATATTCCTCAACCTTTTGTTATAAAATTACTGGACTGACTTGTGGTTTAATTTCACCTTTGACTAAACGATTTTTACTAATTTTTTCAACCGCTTTTGTTTCATTTATCTCACAGGATCCCACCAGCGCCTTGTTACAGCTTGCTGAGAACTCTGGGATGTCAAATCGGTTCCATGCCCTCTCTTTGGGTCAGGGTCAGGCACCAATAGCCACGCGCATGATCAAAGAAGGAGTGAAAGACGTAAGTTTACTTCCGCCCCTACATCTAAAGACGTTCTCTATTTTTCCCCACCTGAACTACGTGGTTCTAACTTTTATGTCTCTGGATGAAACTTAAGTGTGCGACCATTCAAACGAAAGCTACTGAGCAGCACTTTGATGTTGTGCTGTTTATTATGCAGTATAAGGTATTTCTTTTTTTATTTTACAGCGTGAAAACACATTGTGTCGGTGCCCTTTTAATTGATAGCTTTTTAGTATTTCTTTCACTTGGTGGTGTTTGTTTTTCGACAATTCAATTCAACAACTGTCGAAAGAGATACAACACAGCATGAAAGTTTACAGTTGCATAGCCTTATTTCTCAATTTCGTTCTTGAGCGCTCTTGAGACTGAAGGCGCCGTTGTTTAAATGTTCAATTACCACTTAACCTTCTGATTCTGACTACACTAAAACGAGACATTCAATGTGAAAAATTTATTGAGGATGCGTCCGCAGTCAGTCTGTCATCTGATGCAGATGTATTCCGTCTGATAAGATAGTCTCTATCCTTGCAAATTACAACTATTGCTTTTAACAATTTGAACCTGTGCTACGCCAGATACGAAAAATCACTAAAAAAACCACCCTTTAAATGTGGGCAAAAAATATGTGGGAATGTGTTCCTCATCTAATGCAGCAAAACGAGATCCCGATGAAGGGGTACAAAATCAGTAAGGTAGAACATTTTACAATTACACAGCTTGATAAAAAAAAGTGGACGAACACGAAGACTGACCTACCCAAAATGACCTACAATGAGCGACAAAAGTGTTCAGACACTTTGTAATAAAATTCGATTTTCGAGCGCCTTGGGAACATTTCCCCCCTTACCCCCTACCCCCTACCCCGCCCAAACAATGTTGATTTTTTTTATTTCTAGGAGTGCACAGACCACAGCGCCTACACAACATTGAATTGGGGGGCTGGGGATATCAGAGAATCAACGCTAGACGCAAATAAACTAGAACAAGAGGTTAAATATCGAATAGAGTCATTTTCTATAAGTGTCTCAATACTTTTGTCGCCCATTGTAGATCTCCCGCTCAAAGCCTAAAAAGTCCCAAACGTTCTACGACGGTATAATAATTTCTGACTAATTCGTCCCTCAATCGTCAGAAATTACAATACTGATCTGTACCTATTGTTTCAGGGTAACTGGGTATTCTTGGCCAACTGTCACTTATCCTTGAGCTGGATGCCTCAGCTTGACAAGTTAGTGGAGCAGCTACAGGTGGAGGAGCCGCACCCTGACTTCAGACTGTGGCTCAGCAGCAGCCCTCATCCAGAGTTCCCTATCTCCATCCTGCAGGTCGGCATCAAGATGACTACAGAGCCGCCCAAGGTCAGTACAGCGTTACAGTTTTCATAATTCGTCTTATGCAAAGGACTAGGTTTTTAAAGGAGCTCAGTCACAATATTTTGAGTTATGTTGGCCACGTACAAAATTACCTTTCTATTAAAGAAAACCTGAAAATAGTAGTTTACTAAGATAGAAAAACACCCAAGAGATATTAATAAACCATAGAGGAACAAGGATGGTTAAGGATGGAGAAGATTAACAAGGATTTAAACAACGAACTTCACAAATTTAGGCCTAACTTTTAAAGATGCACAAACCGTGACGTAGCTCCTCTGACTTGAAGTCGAGTGATTTAACTGCGCGTGTTTCTAAGGAAAAATTCCTGCCATGTACTTGAGAGGCAATGAAATCGTTGGATAGTCTTTGGTGATGCTAGTATATTTAAACAACAACTCCAACAACTCCAGCTAAGTGGTCAGAGCGGGACTTGAACCCGGAACCTCCGGATTTCAAATCCGACGCTCTAACCACTCGACTACGCTGCCTCCGTTTTCAGCTTATACAAATCATTCCGCAGACCGATGTCTAACCTTTGCAGTGACTTGTCTCCACAGGGCTTGAAGGCAAACATGAAGCGATTGTACCAGCTGATCACAGAACAACAATTCAGCCGCTGTCACAAGCAGGAAAAATACAAGAAGCTGTTGTTCTCGCTGTGTTTCTTTCACAGCGTGTTATTGGAGAGGAGGAAGTTTCTTATGCTTGGCTGGAACATCCAATACGGCTTCAATGATTCTGATTTCGAGGTCTCAGAGAATTTGCTGAGTATATACTTGGACGAATACGAGGAGACACCTTGGGACGCCTTGAAGTATCTGGTAAGTCTCGTTTTATGTGGTCAGTCTGGTTTAACAGGGTTGCTTCAGGTCAGGAAATGGTCTCCGAAAAAAAAAAAGGTCTTAAAGATCAGGAAATTGTCAGGGAATTTTATTTTAAGTCAGAGAAAGTTGACGTTTTGAAGAAAAGTCAGGGAAATTTGAAATTGTAACACCGCTAAGACCAATATACCATTATAATTCCATTGAAGGCTGGAAGAAACACTTCAGGTCATTGTGATCTCAACGATGTTTTTTTCTTAATGATGAAAGCGAATTTGTGGAAAACTTATCAGTCTTATAATGAACGGCTCTATGCGGTATTCTGGAGACCGCTGCTATATCTGACATTTTGTATATATTTGGCCAGGGAAATTCTATTTTCAGCAGCCGAAAGTGAGAGAATTTTGAAAACTGATGGTCTCGCTTAAACCTATACCGTATTTATTTTCATCAGCTTAGTTAACCAAAAAAGAGAGAGGGGAACCGGGTTTTGACAGGTTCTACAACATCAAAATGTGCGAGTGGTCCTAAGTTACATGTACATTTCATTCTCTGTGGATGATTGACAATCAAATTGACATGTGTTTAGGTGGCAGGTGTCAACTATGGTGGTCACGTGACAGACGACTTTGACAGGCGTCTTCTTCATTCTTACATCAATGAGCAGTTCTGTGACGTAGCCATTCAGACACAGTACTACAAGTAAGTCTGGGAGATTTTAAAACAGATTTTTTTTTTTTGTTGCTGTTAGAGCATTTTTCTCTTGAGTGTTGAAGAGTGATTCCTTTTGCATCGCTACGCTACGCTCTTGGCTTAGAAAACTCGCGCCACTTGTTCATCCAATCAGAAGTAAAACCAAAATCAATCGTGAATCGCTCGCACACGTTTTCCCGCGCTTCGCGTCAGCAACACGCATGTACTTCAAATTTTGATTGGCTCATTGTTTTTTTGTGTCCCTTGTTATTGGCTAGAGTGATTACTTTGATTTTGGTTTTACGACACTCAATGGAAAACCGCTCTATAATGTTTGTATTACAATCCATGTTCATCCCAGATATCGGTAGCCTTACGTATTGTTTAAATGTTTTGTGTATCAAGGCTGAGTTTGGTTTATTTTATCAAGTTTTGCCAAATACTAGTCTCCTCCGCAGCCGTTTTTTGGGATGTCACGCAACGGGGAGAGCGTTGCGTGACATTCCAAAAAAAAAAAACGGCCGCGGAGGAGACTAGCCAAATACTTGCTATGATAAATAAAATAATTCTATGGATCTAAATGACAAAACCATAACTTCCTTACAAACAAGTACGCGCAAACGAGGAGAGGGCAGTACCCTAAATATCTCGGTGCTTTCCGAATTTTTTTGTTCATTCTCTGTTGCTAAAAATAACACACTGGATGAATGTGATGTCATGATTGTAGTTGTATGATGACTTAAGTTGACGATCGTGTGTTTTTTTCCTTTTAGGTTGTCTTCTCTGCCAACCTATTACATCCCAAAAGACGGTCCTCTCACTACCTACAGGGTAAGATAATCAGTGAACTCCTCGTTCCTGCGTTGTTTAGGAACCCACGACATATAAGTGACTTTTTCTTTGACTGTGATCTCCAGTGAAGTTCGAAACGCGCTATTCGCTAGCTCTTTGTTTTTGCGTTGGTTAAGGACCTGAGAGAAAAAGATGAAAATTATTTAAAAAATGCCATTGGTTGCTCCCTTTTCCTTAATGATAACATCAATTAAGATTGATAACGTGGTACTGGGTATCTCATTGCTCCTGGGTTGGTTAAGGTCCTGAGAGAAAGCGACGTGTTTGACTCTGACTTTGACTGGATGCCAACTGATGTTCAAAACCTGCTACTCGTTAGTTCTTTTTTACTGCGTTGTTTAAGGAGCAGAGAGGAAGAGATGAGACCTTTTCTAAAATGCCATTGCTTGCTCTTTCTCTTCCTTAACGACGACGTATATGACTGATTTTGGCTCTGATGTAAATTGAGTCTGAAAACGCGCAATTCGTTAACTCTTTGTTTCTTCTTGTTTAATAACATGGAAGCAAGGAATGGGGTTTTTTAAAATGCGTTCGCTTGCTTCCCTGTTCTTAGACGACGGCTTATACGTAGCAATGATTTTGACTTTGATTCTACTGTTAAGTTAGGCAGAGAGCGCTCATCAAGTCGACCAAACAGACAGTCCTGGATGCACCTCAAAACGATAATAAATCGGAGAAAATTCTATTTACTGTTACCTACCATCAACATAGCCACGAATAACATAATTTTATCTTGCTTCGGCACTGCTCAAACGTGGAACCGACTTCCCATGAGTGGAACCTAATGCGGATAAGAAAAAGAAGAGCAAAAACAGTAGCCTTTGTTCCAACCACTGCCAAGCGCGGGAAAACATGCAATCAACCCCCAAGAGCGGCAAAACGCGCGCAAGGCAATGTTGCCTCTGATTGGTTGAAAACATAGCAGGTTTGCTGTGATAGGTTTCGGGAAGACGCACGATTTTTTGAACAAATTGTAGCGATTGGCCAGTGATCTGCAAATGCAAAACCAATGAGTACATGATAACATCCGACAGTCGATATAAAAAGCCGCTCTAACAGCTGAAGCGATTTCCATTTGCAGGAATACATCAGCATGCTGCCTAATGTGGACCATCCAGAGGCGTTCGGTCAGCATCCCAATGCAGACATCGCCAGTCAGATCATTGAAACAAAGTAAGGCATAATAAACAATGTAGCATTGCAAGACGTGCATTATATTATCATTCAAAGTTGAACTAAGGGTAGGACAGCCGAGAATTTTTAATGATCTTCCGATATAGTGAAAAAAAGGTTTGCGGAAATTTTCGGGTAGCCGATGGTAATCTTCGGAAGTTTTCAGGGCTTGCAAGTGAAAAGTAGAAGCCACTGCTTACACTGCATCAGAAAGGCACTTGTCCGTGAATTTACTTGAAGTGATTTAGCCGTGAAGTGCAAAATATGTGCTACGTACCAAATTATAAGTTTCGTAAGTAACCTTGTAATCCATCTTGCTAAGGCATCATTTCTTTTTGCGTGTTCTACTTTTTTTTAATTAAATCGACATTTTTTAACCCTGTAATTTTTTACTGTGTTATCAGTCTCTTCAGGGATACCGAGTCTTGTTTACTTACTTCTGCTTTTATTTGCTTTTCATAGAAACCTGTTTGGCACGTTACTTTCGCTTCAACCCCAGATCCCCTCCGTTGGACAAGGAGAAAGCAGAGAGGAAAAGGTGATAAAACAGGCCTTAACCTGATTCTTAATGATATGAATGGTGCATATACGTGTGATTGACCAAGCCTGAGGAAAATATCCCGCCATCTTGACCAAACAAGCTTAGACAATAAAAGATTTATTGTATGGAAAAAGAACGCTATTTTCTTGTGGGACACAGTGGGTAGTCCCGAGGGAGCAAGTTAGCGCCATCTTGCCCGCTCGTGTAGCCAATCACAGCACAGGTTTCAATTCATTTTGCACGCTTTACGGGCAAATGTAATAATGCCTGACGATATAATCACTTATGTCGGTAATGTGAACATCGACGTAAAGACATCAGGAAAAGATCTTGCTACACCCATTTAAGGCTCTGATTCTCTAAGAGTAAGAGTACTTACATTACAGGTTATTATTATATGGCTAGCTGCGTGGTTTTTATTCATTAAAAAAAACAACAAAAAGACGTAACACCAAGCTACAGGCTTAACAACAAGATGCACAACATGAGAGTTGTCACAAGGTTCTGATTTCGCTCTGTTTGTTTGGCAGGTTCTGGAGCTTGCTGCTGATGTACTCAAGAGAGTTCCTGAGGAGATCGATTACGAACAGACAGCGAAAATCATGTCGGACGATCCGTCTCCTCTCAACGTTGTATTACTGCAAGAAGTAAGCGATATTATTTATCCCACGTGAACGATTTGAGAGATTTGCGCGAAAGATTTCTACCACTCTGATCGACTATCACCTACACGTAATCAACCAAGCTGAAACTACCCTAGGACTGGCATCATCTGCGTATCAAACAAGCAGCAAAATTCACTCCGTTCGCAATGTAAACATGCTCGTTTGACCAGTGGACCTTCTACGATCTCTAGCCTGGATATGTCCAAGACTGCACGCTCCCTATGATAAGCATCACAAAGTGTCCTCATTCATAAAAGGTCACCGAAACACACATAATTGTGAAGAAATGTGGAAACGACGCTTTGTGATGCTTACTTAGAGTATGCATCTCATTAGCGTGCAGTCCTGGGCATAATAGTATAGCCTCGCTTCACTCGCCATTCGCACTGTCGACTTGCTTCGCTGACCGAATTTTTTTCGCCCTCGAAGGGAGCTTGTTCACAGGCTATCTCCAGCCATTAATCTCGTCTTTGTTTTACCTTTGTAGATTGAGCGTTTCAACGCCCTGTTGCGGATCATCAAATCATCCCTAATCGACCTGGAAAAGGGAATCAAAGGTCTTGTTGTCATGTCCTCCGATCTGGAAGAAACATTCAATTGTATCTTCGATGCCAAAGTTCCTCCTCTCTGGGGAAAGGCGAGTGACCTTATACAACCTACATGATTACTACAGTCGCTATATGACAAACCTGATGAGCGCTAAACCGTTTGTTCGTTGATCGAAGGTTCATTGTAACCATAACTCGGGTATGATGAACTATCGATCTTAAACGAAGCACCATAGACTTCTGGAAATAAGCGCCTTCGTCGTAGAGGGAAAGGCACTTAATGAAAATAACCCTTCAAATTAGATGGAGCTATCAAAAAATTATGTTACATGTACTTCTTTCGATGTTAAGTCCGGCAAACTGGTTGAATCTGGACAAGGGGTAATCGCGAGATGCTAACTGAAAATGCAAATTTATTTTTGTTTTGCTTGGCTTTTGTTTATGGTGACCAAAAGGGTACCATGCCACGGATTTCCCATCTTGAAAATTTGACCTAACGTTTTTAAAGCTGGTCATTTACTATACGTGTCAACCTTACCTTGATCCGAGTCAGCCATCTTTGTTCCTTTTTGGTTTAATATCACCGCTACTGTTTCTTTACCTTGGTTAAGTATCATTTTGAGATTTCTTTCGATCTTAAGAAATTTTGTTCCAAAATACGACCTAACACGACTTACACGACTCCTATCAACTCCCCGATTTTTTCCAGGCCTACCCGTCCAACAAACCGCTGGGTAACTGGACACGTGACCTGGTGCTGCGGGTGGAACAGTTTGCCAAGTGGGCGACCACAGCTCACCAGCCTGTGATATTCTGGATGTCTGGCTTCACCTTCCCCACAGGCTTCCTAACCGCTGTGCTGCAGACATGCGCACGACAGAACAACGTGTCGGTGGATTCGCTGTCGTGGGAGTTTGTTGTGTCAACTGTGGACGACAGTAACATTACACAACAACCAAAGGTAGGAGGGACTGGATAGGGGAGCGTACCCTGGCCATGTCCGAGGTACCTTGTACCTCTGTTTCAAAATGAGTCCTCATGCAGAACCTTTCATATGAAGATGAGTTTGAATTGTATAGTCATTGTGTTAACTGACAATCTGGAATTTGTAACCTAGTGGTCATTTTTGGTTGCCAGCACCCTTGTTTTTCAAAGCTGTATTTATGTAATCTAGCAGCTAATTTAAAGGCGATGAAAGAAGATGTTGTGTATAACATCAGTGAAAATGAACCTGAGGGGAAACACACTCGTTTTAACAGAGGTAAAAGGCACCTCGAAGATGGCCTATAACTACAGGCATTTTTACTTGTACGATTGCAGAAAGTTGATTTTAACGAAGAATTTGCCAATGCTCAAGCTCTCTTGTTATCGAACAGATTGTGAAAACTTAACTTAAGTGAAAAAAATTAGCCCCACAAGCAACCTAACATCAGAAATAAAAAGTCGATTCAGCGTTTTTGCAGAGCTTGTTTGTTGAAAGTAAAAGTAATTAATGATTTCGTAACTGTTCATTGAAATTGTTTTTTAGAGTTTGTGCGAGACTTTTCTTTGTTCAGTGCTGCCTTCGTCATTTTCTCATATTTTACAAAATCTTGTATTAGTGCAGTTAAGTTTGTTGGAAATGCAAGCCACCATGTCCTTGATTGAGAATCAGAGTGAGGATAGGCGTTCGAGAATTTCATTCCATTCTCGTCCAGTTTGCGGACGATGCCAGCAACCTCAAGACATTGCGCAGTCAGTTTGACAAAGTTATTTGTTTTGGGTGCTGTGGTAGTTTTGATGATTGCCTCTGACGGGCAGCCTTAATTTCCCACTAGCACTAATCCATAGTTTAGCAAACACAACGTTAAATATAACGCGAACAAAGTTTAACGAAGACTTTTTTCTTCTTTTCATTTTCAGGATGGCGTGTGGATCCGTGGGCTCTTTTTGGAAGGAGCTGGCTGGGACAAGAAGAATGCGTGCCTCATAGAAGCAGAGCCCATGCAGCTCGTTAGCGCCATGCCCACAATTCATTTCAAGCCTGTTGAAAACAAGAAGAAAAGTGGCAAGGGTAGGTCTTTCCTATAAGTATTAAGAGAGTCAACAAGGTGTCATAACTACCTTGTAGCTAAATACGAAGAGACGTCAAATAGAAACATAGATTTACAGAAAATTCAACGACGTGGTCATTTTACCGGCGTCGTCAATTTGTAGCAGACGGTTTAGAGATGCACCAAGATGTAAAGCGTATTTGTAGAGCCATTATACCTCTTTGTACTTCAATTATAACACGAATTTATATTTTAGCTAACTCAGAAATCTCCAGTGCAATTATTCAAGTCTGTCTGGTGTGTCTATCGTTGACAGAACTACCCTTCAGCAGGATACGTTGATAGAATAGAATCGTGATAAGTTATCCTTCGCGGTTCTCCTCCAAAAAATGTAGAATTTGTTGAATTAACGCTGCTTTTTCACGTTGTTCTTTTCACGCAAACGCCGACCAAGACCTGCTCAGATTTTAGATATAGCGGACGTGTAAAAGTATCGAGGGGTTGTTGTTACACCTGATCTTTAGCGACGTAAGATAAACGCTGGAAATCTGTCTGTGTTCGCGGGCTATGTTCTCGTTGGTCTCGTCGTGTTTAGGGCAGTCGGGTTGTGATCTAAATAGAGCTCAATCTGGAGATTGGTTTCATTGTACACTGTTAGTTATCTGCTCATGAGAAGTCCCTAACCATTTTCTCACGTGTTGCAGGTGTATACGCTTGCCCGTGTTATTACTACCCTAACCGAGCAGGCACGTCCGGCCGAGCGTCCTTTGTGGTGGCCGTGGACCTGAAGGCAGGAGCTATGACGTCAGACCATTGGATCAAGCGCGGAACGGCGATTCTGATGAGTCTTGACTATTGATCTGCGGTTATTCGACGGGTTCGAACTTCTTGCGTGTAACTAAAGCATTGTGTGACTACAGTATGAACATTACCAGGAGTACAAAAAACTGAACGCAATATTTTTACGTTCTTGTATTGTAGAATAATTTGTTGTAGTCTATTGTCATTCAAAGTTCCTAAAATTGTAGTAAACGTAAGATTCTTTCTACTAGTCTTGTTGCCATTACAAAGCTGCTAGAATGAATTAGTGTTGTCATTTATGAAGATTAGAGAGAGAGGTCATCGTTTTATAGTACTCCTTCGTTCGTGAAAATTGTAAATCTCTGTCATCGTCATACATGTACGTTTTTTCTCTCAAAGAGTGAAATAATTTATTTATTAATTAGGTTTGTACCTGTATTAAAGAGTATTTTTCCACACCATTTCAAACTACTTGCAGAGTATTGTGTTGTGTAGCTTATAAAGCCTTTCCCCTCATATTGGACTTTGTTGTTTCTGAAACATCAGCCGCCCCTTCATCTGTTCACAAGTGTACTTTTAAAGCCAGTACTCTAATTGTCACGCAACCCTTCTACCTCGTACTGAAAAGGAGCGTTGCATGACATTCTCATGATATTGTCTGGTCTCCAAAAACAGGTCATTTTCCTCCATCATGCAAATTCTAAAAAAATTCCTGTCCTCAGGTCTCAGTGGTCTCTCTCTTGTTACCTTTCTGATTAACCCCTCCTGTACTCCAAATTCATCGCGTAAAAGATCTCATGATTTATTTTAGGGTGAAACTGCTTGAATCTTTTGTTCATCAGTAGTCAATTGTGAACGAGATATACTCATGTCAATCTTTGTGAACAGCGAACACATTGGCCACTTGCTAGGGTAACCAAGCCTTCACATGGGATTTTTCTCATTGTCTCTTTTTACAAGATGCAAATGGTAACAGAAAGCCAAATTGCAGCATTTTTGTCCAGCTGCGTAAAATGTTTAATGAATGTTTAGCATAAAGACAGGAAGGGCCAAAATTTGTAAGAAACCCTTAAAAGTAACCTCAAATTAATTTTCAGAGTGAGACAGTCACAGAATTCTATTAACAATTTCCAAATCAGTGTTCGTGTGTATGCTTGCACATCTGTCAAAAGTTACACCCAAACCCCTCTCTTTTCCTCTTAAGGTCACTCTAAAAAATATCTCTGGTGGCACAGACATCTTGCTGTTCACTGAGGCAGCCATCTACAAGCTTTTGACTTCATATGCTTGTTTTGCGCCAAGTTTAACACAACAAAGTATCTTGCAAAGCAGTCAATTATTCCTTTCCCAAAGTGCGTGCAGCTCCTTCCCTCTCCTCGCATGTAGGAGAGCAATAAACAGTGATGCAGGCTGCGAACGAAGGCAACCACAAAACAAACAGATCAAGGTGATAATTTCAGTTTATTTACAAGTGATTTTAAGGGTACTCAGAATTACATGAAGTTTACGAAAGACCTGGCAGCTTCATTAACACAAGAACATATTCCCAGCATGAAATTTCAAAAGTCCACAAACAGAACTACAGCACTTCACTTGGCCTTGCTCCTCTACAAAGACTGTAGAATAAAAAAAACAAGAAGATCAGTTACGATCAATATTGTCTCTTATCACCCAGGAATCCAGATCAGTGTTCCTAAAGTAAACAAAATCTATATGTTTGTGACATACATTGAAGTTTTGCAAAGATTTGATGTAAAACAATCAGGGTTTAAAGTGAGGATGAAAGCTTGATGTATCAAATACTTTTTGCGAAACGCAGGTTTAAGAACTCAAGATTTTACAAAGAATGTATGAACTCATCAGCACTTTTGCCACCCAGAAATTTTGCAGTTTTTGAAAGCCAATTTCTCCTCAAATGTCAGGGGCACCCAACAGATCGTTTCGGTAAATTATCTGTTCGGAAGGGCTTTAATCCCCTCTGATTTTTTGAAGAGAATTGTCCCCTCGAACTTTCGTAATATGGGAAATTTAATATCTGTTGTTTTCGGATTGTAAAAAATGTCGTTTTGGGTACCGAAAAAAGGTCAGCTATCATTTTCAGAAAGGCGATAAGACCTAAGGTTTTCGGGGAATGAACAAAAAAGCCCTAATAAATTCGAGAATACTCAAGTTCCCCTAGAATAACTGAACAGATAAAAAATTCTTAGCGCAACCTAAAATTAACCTACAGAGCTTTAAAAGTACTCCAGATGGCCTCAAACAGCGTTTAAAAGCATTTGAGAGAAAACAGTCGTTGGGTGTCTCTGAAATGTTACACCCAAAGAGCCAAACATTTCACCAACTACTAAGTTTCACAAGCTGTTTAAATGTTTGTAGTCAATTTGTGTCTAGCATGATGCTTTCTCTGTAAAAAGACATTTGTTCATGAGGAAAAATGTAAACAATTATGTCAGCAAAGATTATCCTACTTCAAATGTTAATTTTTCTTAAGAATTGGGGTACCCCAGGGTAGAGAGGGCTTTTTTCTCCAAGGTCCAACAGAATGTCACGCTGGCAACCAAAGACTGAAGCCACGTTCCGTTGCACCTTGGAAACATATTCCTCTGGCATGCGCACCCAGGGTAGAATTGTGGTGTTTATTAATTAGCAACCCTAAGCACCACACTGACGACAGGTCAAGCCCGATTCTTACAACTGTTGAACCTTAATGTTGCTAATTGAAGATTAGACCCGTAGCCCTGGTGGGCTACGGGTTAATAGCCCATGAAGTGAAGCCAAATGGGCTATTGACCCATGGCCCTTGAGGGCGAAGGGTCTAATTGCATTAGTATCACCCAACTAGTCGGACAGAAAAGGCAATAGTAACGTTAGCAAATGCAAGTTGAAGAAATATTTATTTGGGAATAAAACAAAAGAAAGCGTCACGCTCAATTACTAATAGTCCTCTAGTAGAATAGCCAATTAAAATGCAGGATTTGCATTAGTCCACTAGTTGAGTGATACTAATTACAATTAAGCTTAACTGTTTGTTTTCCTGACCCTTTTCAGAAGCATATCTTTACTTCTGCTCTAATTACATGACCAAGCTAACCTTTTGTCTGAATTGAGATCCAGTAATCTTTTCATCCCTGTCAATCATTCTTTGGTCAAACTTATCCACATTGTATCTGCTAGGCTACAAAAGAGTTTGAAACAGGTCCTGAAATTTATAATGTGAACTGAGCTCTAATTGTTTGAAATCAAGACAACAGCGCTTCAAGGCCAAATCAGAACCGACTGTTGTTTTTCTTCAATTACCTTGCCTTCCTGAAACAATCGGTCAACAACCTTCAATCCCCAGCCAGTGAAGGCTATGCAACTTCCAATGATTATCAACCCAGGCAAAGCTTCGTACCACATTTGGAAAGACAGTGAATTTCTCTTGCTACACAAAACACTCCAACAAAATTCAAAATGGCCGTCGACGGAGCCTCGTCCCCAACCTCGACGGAAAATGAGAGACACTGGGAATGAGGTTGCCTCGTCCCCAGTTTCAAGGTCTTGTACGCTGTTTAGTGGAGTGTATCGCAGGCTCAAAATACACCTTAGTTACCAGGGTGACTCTGCCAATCTTTCAAGGAATAAATCGGAGATGAAAGCAAACATGCTGAAGTCCACGTCTAGTAGTTTGGCGTCGGTGTCTTGCAGTAATTCAACAATTCCTTCCATTTTCCTACAGAGTAATGTTAAAGGATTTTCATCATAAGAAAAGAGCATCAGTTTGGTATCTCTCCTTCATCGCAATGTTGGTGTTGGCGAGATTGATTGCAGCAACAACGAGAAGTTGTTTGCCTAAAAATGCCTGTACTACTTCCTCAAGCCGAGTTTTCCTGGACGTTATCGGAATTACAAGACCTGCTGTAAGCGTACAATGTGCAAAAAGGAACACGTCGACGACACCTCTGGAACACTGGACTGATATAAGTATCACAGAGTTGAAGGCGATGTTAACAGCTAACAATGTTCAGCTGTTTGATGTTCGAGAACCTCACGAGTTGGTGGAGACAGGAAAAATCGCTTGTGCTACGAATATACCATGTATGTAGACTTACATGTAAGTTAATGATATAGTCTGAATTTTTATTGTAGCTCACAGATCTGTGTGTAGCACGTCTGATTGGTGTGTTATTACTTCAAGCGTTAATTAATAATATTATAAGTAAACTTAACTGTTGCTCTTTTGAAAAAAAAAAATCGTTAGTTTTAAATGTTCATCACCAGTGTGATTTTTAGTACTCCAGTGTCTCATATTCATTATCATAATCTGAAACAAACTGGTTTAAAAGACTGCTTGCCAAAAAAAAACAAAAAAAACATGAGGAGTCAGGCCTTGATTGAGCACACTACCATTCTCATCCCCCGAGCCGCTATCCATTTGGTCAGCACCAAGAATCATGACCTATAGCCTGACCCGATTTTCTGAGCGCAAGCAGAGTATTTGTTTTGTATTCACAGCCAATCATTCTCCTCCCCAGAAGGAGCACTCCTTTTGGTCAGCACCAAGAATCGCGACCTCTGGGAAAGTCCAATTTTCTGAGCATGCACGGAGTAATCATTTTGTATTCTCAGCCAATCAGATTTGTCAGACTTGACTCTGAGCTTGCTCAGAGTGATGGGAAGTCCATGAATCACGGACTTCTAGTGTTGGACTAGGCCAGAGGTCGTGATTCTTGGTGCTGACCAAAAGAAGTGCAGCCTCTGGGGATGAGAATGACAGCCAATCAGATTTGTCAACTTGACAGGAAGATCATGATTCGCGGACTTCCGGTGTTGGACCAGCCTAGAGGTCACGATTCTTGGTGTTGACCAAAAGGAGCGCAGCCTCTGGGGACAAGAATGGCTCACTACAAGAACAACTAATGCATAAAGTGTTTCTTTTCCCATCATGCAATCGACAATGTGTAGCTCCAGAAAATATCATACCTCCCCCTCTGGAAATTCTGATTAAGCTTCATACATTTCTTTAAATTTTTTGGTCTAACAGAACCCCCCACCCCACCTCCAATCTCTTCTGTGGGTGAAGTATGGATATTTTCTGTAACTGCACGATTTTGTTTTTTGTTTTTTTTTTTCAAAAAGGGAAAAAAAGAATGTTTGTGTTTCATTGCCTTTACTCTTTTTCATGTACCGTAAATCCCTGAATTAGTGCCCCCCCCCCTCAAATAAGTGCCCCCTTCGAATAAGCGCCCCTCCTATTGGCCAAGATTTAAAATAAGTGCCCACCCCCCCCCTCTCGAATAAGCACCCTCTCTTCCTTCCCCCTCTTACCTTCCTTCTCTTATTTCTTCTTTTCTTACCCAAAATAAGGGGGGGCCTGGGTCCCCTGGGTCCTTCCCCTAGATCTGCCACTGATCATCCACTTATAAATAAATATTTTGCCTCATATATTCATGACTTTTGGTAAAACTTTATTTATTTCAGTAAGAAAAGTTCCTGAGGCCTTTACAATGGATCCTGAAGAATTTGAAGAACAATACAATGTTGAAAAGCCAAGCAAGAATGATGCAAATATTGTGTTTCACTGCTTAGCAGGAGTTAGGAGTAGAGCAGCAATGGAGGCCGTCCATCAGATTGGCTTCACTAAGTAAGATACATGCAAATTCTACTTTTCTAGATCTATTAATTTTTTAACTTAAGTTTTAATTTTTTGTAATTTTTTAATTTTTTTAATTTTTTATTTTTTTTATTTTTTTTATTTTTTTAACCAAGACTAGTGAGCAGCGCAAAGGAACACTTCTTGTAGTTGTAAGCTTTTTTGTTTATTTCCCTCATGTCTCATCTCTATCTGACAAAATAAACAAAAAAGCTTGCAGCCAGGGCTCTCATTAAGGGCCGTGAGCCATAACACCTGTTACGGCTGACTATGCTTGATTTTCCCTTGACGCTATGGGTGAAATTCCCTGTTGTTTAGAGAATTCACCCACAAAGTAACAAATTTGCTATGGGTGTGGAGAATAAGGCTACAGGTGACTAAAAAATTAATGACAACCCTGGCAACTACTAGAAGTCTTCTTTTGTGCTGCTCACTAGTCTTTGTTAAAAAATTTAAAAATTACAAAAAGCTATATAGTTTTAGTTTTTTCTGAAATATATTCTAATTTAACAGCAGCTGCACTGCAGTCACTGCTTTCAATAAGATCTGGCACCTGCCAGAACTTTGGCAGGTCTTTTGTTTTTCATAACCATATTTATAATGTCGGCTGTTTTCATAAACTGGGTGTCTCTTATGACTCTCTCACAAGTGCTTCAGCAGGGACTGCACCTACTTCAGATTTACATTATTTGAAAACACTAAGGGTAATGGAATTGAAGACATTTCAGCTTTTTATGCTTGTCTGTAGCAAGTTATGAGTTTTCTAAGAAGCTAGAAACAGCTGTGTTGGCTTGCAGCTTGGCACATTACGAGAAGAACCCAATCAGCCAAGTTTTCAAATTAGAATTTAAGGCTTTTCTGACATATTTTAGAGATTATTAGACTGTCTTGTCAAATGCCAGAATTTAATACTTGGCTCTGATATGTTGACAATCGTGTATTGTATTCTATGACTTCTCTGCATTGTGTAGTTCCTGAAAATATCCATACCCCTCCTACAGAGAGTTGTTTGGTTTGAGCCACCCCATCCCTCTGGAAATTCCAGTTTTGGTTCACACTTTTACTTCAAAGTATTTTATCTTACAAGACCCCCTGCCCCTTGGAAGGGTATGGATATTTTTTGGAACTGCACATTCCAATGGGATACTAGAATTGATGGTGTAACCATGAAGTTTATATATTCTTAAGGACCTTCACTCTTACATGCACTCTCTAAAATGTGTTTTTTTTTCTTTTTTTTTTTTTAGGGCAAAACATTATCCTGGAGGTTTTGTAGAGTGGGCATCACAAGTCGATTATACAGAAAAATCCAATGGTTAAATTGACACAGGTTGATGTAAAAGTTCATTGTAATTTATTGAGTGGCTCAAAGGGATAGCAAGTTGCTGGATTTTAACTATTTTGGTGTAGTAAAGCAAATAAATTCTTATAGTGTTTTTCACTAAATAAAATTGATAGTTTTGATCTTAAACTGTTTTTCATTTCAGTAGTAACTGAATCATTTTCATTTTCATATTCAACTAAAGGTGTTAAAATATGTATATTTCCCCATTTTGGCCCCAGAATAAAATGTGATTAACTACCCAAGTGTTATCCAGCTTTAAGCTATACCAGGGATGTAAGTTGGTATAAAGTGTACTGTTCTTGAGTTCTGACAGTGCCCCTCTCTCCTTTCAATTATTATTACTAGAAAATTGTTGGAGAAACCTGACATATACCACCAAACTACCTGTTATTGAATAACATCCCATCCAGGGTTAGTAGTAATGTTCCTAGTCACATAAGATTGGAGCAGACTTTATCCATTCTATATAAAATTACTGTTCAGCTCAATAGGCCATTTCCAAGTTACCTTGAGTTGTGCCTCTGTTTCAAGACAAGTTTTTTTGGAAAACCTTTCATATGAAAATGAATTTGATTTGCATGAAAATGAACATGCAAGTGGAACACATTTCCATGTCAGTGGTTTGGCACGAAGACTCGTTTTGACACAGAGGCAAAAGGCAACTCTGAAATGGCCTATTTCTGCCACTCTCTTGAGTCCAGTCTCCATTTCCCCCCTCCCCGCCCCCCCGAACAGTCACCGGTATTGGAATTTTATTGTTGATCAAGACCACCTGACAAGGAATAATAAAGTCATACTTCTGCACATGTTTCATTTTTCACCATTTCTTCCCTGTATTTAGCCTCTGAACAGGGTCGTTGGTCAATGGTGGAAGATAGGACAAAAAGGAAAAGCCAAAATGAAGTGAGCTGGAGGGAAACTTCACCCACCTTCCTTTTCCTTTGCTCTGTTTTCCAGCTAAAACATGCTCACACGTTAGAAATGTGATAAAAAAGTAATCGCATCCCTTGTAGATCTGGTCCATCGCTCGCTCCAAGAAGTTTTTAATTGCAAATTACTCACTTCCAAGAGAAACCCATAACAGGTTGAAAGTTGACTGTCACTGATTAATTTTTGTAAAAAATTACTGTTGCTTGCACCAGTTCTGTCAGTCCAAATAACGTCTCAGTCACATTACCATGCACTACTTCAACCTCAATCGTTTAGGCTCTCTTTCTTTCTCTTCCCTTGTGCTTGTCGTTTAGGGGGCAAGAGAGAGAGAGCCTGGAATCGAGGTTGGCACTGCTGTCGCTCTCTTGGGAGGTCACGCAATCTTCCTTTCCGAAACGAACGATCGAAGATTGCGTGACCAGTCAAGAAACGGTCACAAAAGTCGATTTATTGGTATAGCATTACTAAAAAATACATTGGCATTAATGAATATTATTGATTTTTTTTCGCAAAAAAAAAAAAAATTTGTTAGTGCGTGTCAAGCTTTTTTGTAAATGCTTGTTTTTATAGAATTCCGGTTGTTTAGGGGCGGCATCGTCGAGGTGTGAGGCGTCACCGTGCTTCATATGGGCTCGACCCCTGTCGAACACGGGATTATGCCTTTGTAGACTTTGTAGTCCTACGCACATGGCAAATTAACTATAACCACGCTTCATTTCTTTTTTGTTTGTTTGTTTGTCTGATTGTTCGGACTGCAAAAATGACACCTTTATTTTGAAGGCGACACATGAATTTATCGGCCACTTCTTTGCCCTCCTCTAAAATTGGGCATCAAAAAAAAAAAATTGAAAAAGGAAAATTCCAAGATATTACACTTCCTGATTTGGAGATATTAAAACGGGAAACGTTCCATGCGTAACCAATTGTCGCAACTCATCAAGAACTTCCGAAAGATAGATGATAGTGAAATGGAAAACAAAAGTTTGATGTCAAAGACCGTCAAATAGCTCCGTCAAATGATTTTACGCCATGGGTTTACGTCACGTTTAAAACAGATTTTCCAGTCCATTTTCTTTTTGTCTTTACGGCCTGTCAGTGTGTTTATAACATATCTACATATATTACATGACCTTGCCATCACTGATTGTATAATGTGTCCGTAAAGTTAAAGCGTGCAGTAACTCACCGGCATTTGGACAAGATTACGTTACAACCGTTACACAGTGTACTCGAGGTGTGACTAAATGCACGTTCGCGATTGCGTTACTTTTTTCGGCGCTTCGAAACTCGGGCTATGAGATGGCTTTTTTGGAGAAAACATTAAAATATTTTGTACCACTCTCGATATAAACACAAAATGAATTTCGCTCTCTCAAATGAAAACTTAAAATCGTTGATTTTTTCACAACCGCACACCTTCTGTTCACCTTGGGAAGAATTTCCTCGAAAACGATGACGTCATTATTAGATGATGTAAATTTTTCAAAAATGTCACCGGAATGCTAATAAAAGAAGTCAAAACCGCTCGAGCTGCATAAACTTTTCAGTCACCCTCAGAAGAAGAGCTTCGAATAATTTCATAATGGCCTCACGCGCAGTTGCCCGATTAACCAAGTCTGTACTTTCGGAAAGTGTTCTACCCCGTGTTCTTATCGCAAAGGCGCTCTCAGCGAATGCTGGACCCAAAGAACGAATTTGGTCCTGTAGCAAAGAAGCTGATCAAAGCCAGATCGGCCTCGAATGTCTGAAAGATATGGTTATAGATGGTGATATACAACTTTTTGATGTCAGGGAGCCCCACGAACTTGCCTCACTGGGAAAAATACCAAAGTCTGTGAACATACCCTGTAAGTAGTTGTAGGGAATATTTGAGAAATTTCGCTTGCTTACAAGTTCGGTTTCAATCTCGGGGTATAAACTTTTTCGCCTATGATAGGCACAGCTGCTCATCATTCTCGTCAATTTTCAGAAATGTTTCGTCTCATTTTCATGATCCACTACGATTGTCACGCTCGAGTTTATTTTTATTTTTATTTTTCAGTGTCACAAGTCGTTGAGGCATTTAGCTTGAGCCCGGCAGAGTTCGAACAAAAATATGGAGTCCAAAAACCAGATGTAAAAGATGATAATCTCATCTTCCACTGTCAATCGGGAAGGAGAGCAAAGAAAGCCATGGAAAGCGTGAAAGAACTCGGCTTTGATAAGTAAGCTTATGTTTCTTGTGCATGTTATTTCATTTGCTTGTTGTCACGTTAGCATTTTGCACTTAGCCCAGTTCAGACGTCGTGCTTCTGCCGTGCCGAACTAAATTGCAATTTGGTTCGACTGTAGCACGGCGGGAAATCAACTCTGATTCAGACGTCGTGCCAGAGTCGAATCAAATCCAGGGTTTACTGAAGCCTCGTAACAATTCTCCTCCTAACTCCCCGAGGGAACGAAATCTCGCCAAAACACATTGACA
>Ga0126339_10000518_pt1 | contig 21777 bp, 29 predicted proteins | sample OrbTmetagenome_2_FD_92532 | JGI IMG/M metagenome (GOLD analysis project Ga0126339, IMG submission 92532) | Coral microbial communities from Petempiche,Puerto Morelos, Mexico - Orbicella T R C metagenome | ecosystem: Host-associated > Invertebrates > Cnidaria > Coral | place: Petempiche,Puerto...
AAATGAAAACGCGAGCACTATTAAAAATAGCTCTCTATGTTCTTATAAATTAGCCCACGCGACCCAAGTTCCCGGCGTCCCTGAAACTGTACAAGTCCATCCGATGGGTTGACCCACAGTCGGCAAAATATTGAACACCACATTTCCCTGAGTCCATGTACCTGCCGTGGGAGCGGCTGCACCATAAACAAGGCCAGTTGTATTCTCTCCTATCGAAGCACCGGTACCCAGACCGAAACTACCGGGACAAATCGGCAGCCGAGAAGCCAAGAGCCTGTTATCCCCGTCTACATAAAGTAGTCGTGTTCGGTTTGCATCAAATATGCGGGCCTCTATAAGCCCATAGGTGCCTGTACTATTCCCATCGGAATCGACCATCCCCAATACAATATTACCGCCCTCGGGACTGGCGACATTAGATGCCTTCCCGGATTGTGGGAACGTGGTGGTTTTGTAATTGGCAATCGTTTCCAGGAAAGGAAGTTTTAACTCCCCTTGTGTGCCTAAAAGACTCATGACCTGGTTGGGGTCATAATATCCCCTCGTGCTTGCCTGTGAGCCATACAAGCCCACTTCAGACGTTACTCCATCGCAGTTAATGTCGTAGCGCACATTGTCCCCACCTATGTTGGTGGAACCTGAGAAGCCGCTAATAGAAACTCGAGCAGGTGATGCGACTGTATTATCAAAATGCACATTGTCATAGATCGCATTCGTGACGTCTTCATTAGATACCGTCCGGCTGGCGTTTGTGTTCAACACTAGATTGACGGTCCCGCCGCCTGAGTTGACCGTTGCCTCCAAATCGTTGCCATTCGCACCAGCACCTCTGACTGTCACCACATCTCCATTGGAAAATCCTGTGCTGGCCACCGTCAAATTAGGGGTTCCGGTAGTAATGCTGCCGGTGCTCACAATGTAAGCTTGTCCAAAGGCGTTGCGCTCACAATTCAACGAATCAATGATCCAGGTGCGAAGACCACCATCTAACAACATGCCGTCTCGTGCATTGTTGTTCAGGGTAAGTTGATCCCAGTACACGCTATTCGACAGCGATACAGCGATGTTAATACCCTGAAAACCATTCCCTGATGCACGGATATTTCGGAATGAACACTTATCAATAAGGCGACTCACGACAACATTACCTGTGTTGTCTAGATTTTCATGAAGCCAGCCACATTCGCTATTTCCAAATAGATCGACGGTATCAAAAAACCATTGCTGTACAAATCCTCGGGACTTAATGCCGTTATTGACGCAACCAGAAATCCTCAAGTTTTTAAGCTCAAACCAGACAACAATATCATTGGAAACAATGCCGTTGTTACCTCCAGAGATATTCAAGCCTTCCATTTTTGTGTTGTTAACGGCATTGGCACTCCCCAAAACCTCAAACGTCAATACATCAGATCCCGTGGTACCGATTAACCAAGAACCCACGGACGTTGAGTTAGGAATGATAGAAGTGCCGATCAAATGAACATTGGCACGCCAGGTTAATGAAGTGATCTTATAGGATTTTTCTCTAAACCTAAGATCGCCCCCTCTATTGGCATTGAGATAGTCTATCGCAGCCTGGATGCCTGAAGTATCATCGGTCACCCCATCTCCCACAGCACCCCAGTATTCAACCCAATATTCCTGGGTGGGCTCAAACTGAACTCCATCGGCATCATAAAAGTAACCATCGGTATCCGGGCAGTTGCCCGCATTGCCAATGATGGTCGTTCCAGTCGCTTGGAAAACGGTGCCAGAGCCTAACGTCCGGGTAGCGTCATAGTGAAGGGTCTGTAGCGTTTGGCCTGCTGTAAGACCTGTAGACGTGCTAGAGATCGAATCCGAAGGCCCGTTGATGTACAGAAGATTGGAATCATAACCTGTAAATGAGTTGGAGTTGGGCACGTAGTATTCCTGACCGCCCGTACTGTTCAGCACTTTGATGGAATAATTGCCTTCGACTAATACCACGACAGGAGAGCCCTGATAGGTAAACACCCCTCCGGCCGTAAGCTGTATGGGTTGGGAGGCGGGGGGAATCACCACTTCGGTGCCGTCTTCCTGCTGTAGAGTGACCGTCTTACGGTTTGCCAGAATTTCTGGGTCCGTATCTACGTTCCCAATAAAAACGGTGCCTAAGCCAATTGGACGTCCCTGATTCGGGTCTGGAAAGTACCCGATAGGCAATTCAACGACAATGCTCATATGATATCCTCTACTTTTTTACCGGAATTATTGAGATTGAGCAGCGGGAACCACTGCCGACCCCAATGCAGGCAAAACGTTTCTTTCATAGGCTTCGCCCAGCGCTACCCGAACCGCTGGGCTAGAAAGCAACTTGCGCACCTGTTCCGCAGACTGGCCGCGCTCCAACATCATTCCAGCCAATTCCTCTACCAGCTCTGGCGAAACTTCGTGCTTAGCGAATATCTTAAGGAGGGCAGGCCCCGCAGTAAGCGTGTCACCCGTGGAAAGCCCCTGAAGCAGCTCAGGCTGGATATTAGACAAAAGCGTCTCCCTTCCCGCCAATCTCTCGGAAGTCGGAGACCCCCCCGTCAAAACTGATCGAGTGCGCGAAAACTCTACTTCGTTTTGAAGTCGTTGAATGAAATCGTCCGGATCATCAAATACCAAAGCCAACTTATCTCTCATGGCTCTGGTGTTAAGAAGACGTTTCACCGCATCATGGCTTTCTCCAATGTTATCTAAGCGGTCCTTGATTGCCCTCACGGCGCCGAGCCTAAAAAATTCTTCTTCACTCCGCGACATATTTGCCACAGCGTCTTCTAAATCTTCTACGGACTCATTAAAGATCTTTCTGCCCGTATCCATACTTCGCTCAACCGTCTTGGAGCCCGCAAACAAATCTCTTGCTTCTCGGTAAGCAGGATTTAATTCATCAATTTCTTCAAGCAGCTCATTTTTCAGAGTGGTAAGAGTGCGTGCTCTATTTCCTGAACCGCTTCTAATCGCCGCTCCAATCTTGTCATCCAAATCCATCTTGGCGTAATGGAGTCTTTGAAGGAGATTCATTTCCCCTGTCCACTCCCCTGCATCGGCCGCGATTCTTTCTGCTTTCTTAAGCGAGGCTTTTAAGGAAGGCCTTTCCATCAAAGCTATTAAAGTGTCAGTAGGTTCAATACCCTCTTCAAAAGCTTCTTCATACAATGGGCGCGCCTTGTCTTCTCGAAACTTGATCAGAGCATTTCTCGCGCCTGAAAAATTTCCCGCTTTCTGGCCAGACACAACTTCAGCGGCTTCCAAAATTCTGTCCTGTTGTCCCGCTTGCCTTAGATTCATGACATCTCTGGCGGTCGGTTTAAAAGAACCTGGCGAGTCAACAGCCGCTCTTGCAAGAAATCTAAAATTCTCGCCTAGATCCGCAAGCGTCGCCTCTGGGCCCATCTCATCTAGTAATTTTATGGCGTCTTCAGCGTCTATTCCTTCGGCTTCTGCGGCACGTCTTAATGCTCTGATCGCTTCTGATCGTGGGGTATCCATTAACTTTCGGCCCGCGAAAGAAAGTGCGCCTTTGCCACCCCGAATCAACAAATCCCCCAGTTTTGCACCCAAAGGCGCCAATAACGCGCCTGTTGCTCCTCCCTGAAGGGCCGCCATACCTCGATCTTCTTCTGCAGTACCAGCGCTATACAGTCCGCCTTCTCCAGCACCTACTGCACCAATCGTTCCATACTTGGCCAAGGTAGAGGCAGTTTGAGGAAGGGCTTTCGCCAGAATGCGGCCACCTAAAGCAAGCCCTGTTCCTACAGCACCTGTCAGCTCCGCACCTCCAGCCAAAATGGGTGATTCTTCTTCAAAGGCTTTTTCGTCAGCCCTAATTTTGTCGAGAGAAAACTGATAGGCATCGTCAAAGTCATATCCCCCTAACGCAGCCAAAGATGCCGCCATACCTGCGGAGATTTCATCACCAAAACCAAACGTGGCACCCTGAGCAAACTTCTGGCCAAACTGTAAAGGCGAATTAATATCCCTTGGCGCCTGATCAACCGGAACGCCTCCAAACTGACTCTCTACTACTAAACCACCGTACCTACTGACCATTAAGGTTTCCTGTACAAGACGCCTTCTTCCAGATAGAGCGCCCCAGATGGCAACTCATCGTAAGCTTCCTGGCTTTCAATCGTTACGTATTCTTGGTTTTCAATTTCGGGGATTCCTCCTCGGTCCACAACGATGTCTTCGCGAGTTAAGCCAGCTTTCTCACCAAGGCGCACATATTCTTCAATGATGTTATCTGCGCGGCCTTTAGATGCTTCGAAAAGATTTGAAGCTTGAGACAGAAAGTCTTGACGCTGCCTTTCTGAAAGACGCTCACCTCTTTGTAGATTGTTAAATGTCGCTCTAATCCGGTCTGGAATACCCGCTGCGTTTTGGGCATTCGCAAATTCCCCTTCTCTCACAGTAGAACCAGGATCAAGCATTTTCATGTAGTTGAAGATCAACGCTAAGTCACCGGCTGCACTCGGTTCATTGGCACTTGCGGCTATTCGATCCCAAGAATCGGCAATATCCACGAAATTCTTGGTGGCCTTTGTAATTTCACCTCGGATGGATTTGGCTTTGTCAAACAACTCTTTGTCCGTGGCAATCGTTTTTGCCACTTCTTCGGTTTCAGGAAAAACTGCTTCACCACTATCGACATAACGAAGCACTCCATTCGGGTCCTCGCGCATCTCACGTTCTATTTCTGGAGGGGGTCCGCCATAAGCAATAAACTCTTGATATTCGGGACTGCCTTCTTGTAATCCAGATAACAAAGCGCGTTCATGAATGGCTTGAACGCCTGACGATACAGATGGTCTGGTTTTGGCAAATGCGTTGTAGCTTTCAGGATTTTGAAGCGCATACAACCGCTCAACATTCTGAATAGCCATCTCAGGATTTTGGGTGACTTCCTGAAGGAACGCCTCTGTTTGTGTGGTATCTCTACCTTGTCCCTGAAGCATCTGCAGGCGATTTAGGGTCAGTTCTCTTGCATTCCCAGGGTTGGCCAAAATCGACTCTGAGAAGGTTTTAAGATCGTTTCGCTGGCCTTCCTGAGCTATGTTCATGGTCGATTCAATGACTTCACGAAATTGAGGATATTGAATTGAAACCTCGGCGATTTGCTGTGGATCGCCGCTTTGAATCGCCCCTTGAATAGCTTGCTGCGCCTCTTGCATTTGCTTTTGGCGTTGTTTTTCTTCGCGATTCGCTTCAAGAATCGACCCCAAGCCAGCAAGCCGCCCTCCCAGATCAACCCCGCCGAAAGGACGTACATAAAACGGATTACCCATTAATGAATCCTCTTTCTGTCTTCTTCCAAAAGTCGGCCATAATTCACCACCATGTAACCGTCGAGACTGCCTACGGCCTCGGGAAGATATTCATAGACCTCATGCGCCAATACACCATCTGCTTCCCCAGACAAGCCAAACTGTTCCGCCACTTCATTCCATTCCCAGGTGTACCAGTTATGGCCGTTGACTTGTTTGAGCGGTTGGATGTTTTTCTTCAGGCGGATGTCTGAAAAGTCGAAGTCGAACAAAGAAAGACCGCCCAGAATGGTATTTAATCCAAGCCCCAACGCATCCTGCTCAGCCTGAGCCGCGCCAGTGATTCCGGCTGCTTGACTGGCACCAATCGAGGAATAAAGGTTGGCGATGTCGGTTCCTGACCCTCCCAGTCCGGCAAGCCCGCGAAGCCCTCCACTCACATCATTAAAGGAAGTCAACAGTGCTCTTCGGTCGAGATCATCCTGCCTTAACGCTTCTTCGTAACTAGAAAGCAATGCGCGATTTTGGAGATTGGTGTTGAAGTTCGCCAGGTCTTCAATGGAGTTACCGGACCTCAACCCTCCAGTGGCCGAAGCGTTTCGGAGAATCGCCTGCTCACCCTGATTTCGCCCTGACATAATCGCTTGATACAGGGCTGAATTCTGGGCATCGGCTAACAATTCTTCCTGCGATTTTCCTCTCAACCCTTGATAAAGAGGGGACTCAAAAGCTCGGTCATACATCCAATTCGGGTCCAGCGCTTCGGCTGATCCCTCAATAATTGCGCCTTCGGGCCCGACAGGGGGCTGTCCCATTGAGCGGCCCTCATTCTGGCCCCACTTGTAATAGTGATAAGAGCCTGAAGGAATGTCTCCACTCTGAACCGCCGCTGCCACGTCTGGATTGGCGGCGAGATAGGCTTGCTCGTTAAATTGTTGTGGCCCGTAATTGCTTAAGTAGCCCGCATAACCCGAGGCAGTTCCAGTCTGAGGAGAACTCATCCCTCCTGGCAAGTAAGTGGCGCCCAACCCCATCAAAGCCTGATCCCTTAACTGAAGAGGCAAAGCCTCGCGTTGTTGCAGGTATTGGAGGGCTTGTCTTTGCTGCCCAACCTGCGCAGCCGAAGCATCCCGAGCCGCATCTGCGGCATCATCTCCGCCAAACAAGTTACTTATTACACTACCCATGCCGACACCTCGGTAACTGGTAGATATCACCCTTCGGCGCGGTTAACAGGTGGGTGAATCCACATTTTTCTACAATTCGTTTCACGCTCTTTTTCTCAATCGGCGCAAAGATCACTTCACAGGCATAATTTTCAAAGCACCAAGCCACAAATTCTCTGATCGCCTTTTTCACTTGTCTCAAAGACTCTTTCCGACACGCAAAATGAGCCACCAATGCTTTGCCTTTTTGAGTAATAGAAAAAACCACTCGATACTTCCCATGCACCCACTGGAATAAAGCATGGTTCTCATCTCTCGCAATGCCGCAGTCATCACCTTTGAAATCTTCGATCATGTAAACGTTGTTCCTGTCACTGAGAGAGCAAGCGAACTTGCGCTGCTTGCAAATGCATTAATGATTCCGTTGGTTTCGATGGACGCACCGATGATGTCAAATAGAGTCACCGTTTCACCCGCAGAAATAGGTAGATTGATATAGCGAAGATTTACATCAGCCACGATATCTCCGTCTTGCAAGAGGTAAATTGAAAAATCCACTGGGGCTCCTGAACGATTCGTCACAGACGCTTGACTGATTTGAAAGCGCAGGACGTTCGGCGGGACGGTATAAGCAGTAGCTTGTGTATCGGGAACGTCATAGTTGCTTAATACTGGAATTCCTGAGTTAACTGCCATAAATCACCATGCCGGTAAGTATCGAGTCGTGCCGTTGTCATCAATCGGCACCCATTTCGTAGGATCTCCAGCAACCGGAGCGTTGGTTAAGGTGCCTGCCGCAACGCCTGCGCCATCTGTTAGATTGGTTGAAGAAGCAATCAATGTGGCACTTCGATCAGTCAACGCGGCGGCGTTCATATTGCCCACAACCGTCATGACGCCGCTTCCAAGAAAATCGTAAGCCGGGTTCGCGGTCCCATTGCCGAAAGTGAAAGTGTTGGCAGTCGTATTGATACGAAAATAGTCGTTGCCACCGGTGTCTTCGATCAAATAAGTGCTGGCATTTGCATTAATGGTGACTGTGTGCACCAGTTCAGAACTCACTTCATAACCATCTCGCAAAACGCCTGCTTGGCTCATCACAGACAAAATGCACTTAGTACCGATAGCGTTTGCTGCCGGTGCAGGATCATCTACCTCAAACCGAATCCTGCCAGTGACGGTATTCAAATCATTCCCATCCGCTGCCAGAGCAACGACATCCCCTAAAACATCGTTGTCTTGAACAATGGTCACACCACCGTTTTCTGTCGCTCTACTCTTCCCCAGGTAAAGATTGGGCCCAATGGCATCATTGGAATTCTTGACGACAGACAGGGAATCAGCCTCTACCTGCCAATCAGGTATGGATGAATTAAGGTCTGAACGGGGCTGATTGGTCCCAACACCCCCGGATAAAAAGTACCCTCTGGGGGTTCGAATGTTTCCTATGGTGGGAGGGGCGCCGAAGACGCCAAAAGAAGGTATGGGCGTTTGTTCTAGGTCATAGATCCTTTTCTGAATCGCACTGACAGCTCCCGTAACTGCCTGAATCTTGCCAAAGTTCGTGGCAATCTCGCCTTCGATATCTATATCTACCGTTATTGCGAGAGAACGCAGGCTTCGAAGAAAAGACAGATAGTCTTCAATTAACGCTTCCGGCCAATCGACAAGCGAACGCAAATCCTCTGCCGAGAGACTGAGCGTGTTGTTTTCAATAACGGTTAAAGTATCAACCATAATGAATCTTCAGCAGTGAAAAACACATTCTTGAGGTAGAGGCCCACCGAAACTTAAAGGCGAACCAGTTGTCGACATAACCCAGTCGATAAGAAATAAAACGTTGTGAGTAATCCCCTGGAGGGCCGTACTGGAGAAAGCTCTCCATGGAGTGGGTCACACCATCGTAAGTAATAGAGAAAGCGACGGTCGCATCGTCAACTGAGTTAAAGCCGGGGATAGTAAAAATCTCCAGCTCATCAATCGACATTTCTTCCAGATACACAAAGGGCGTGTAGAGAATGCACTCGGCTAGATTTCCATAGTGCGTCCCGACACTTTCATCCAACACGCCTATCGTTTCGTCTTGCTTGTCTCCATACACCCACTCCCCTCTTGAAGCTTCGAATACTCCGTTAATGCCTCTCCAAGGCGTGTCGCCAGCAACATCACTTTTTAGGATGGACCACGCGACATTCGGATCTGAGGACAGTTTTAAATTGCACAGTAAAACCTCGTTAGGCAGATGAAGAACGAGGTACTGATAGTCTTCAATCACCCTGGATTCCATAACCACTTCAGTTAGATCACTTTCATCATACTGTTGGAGTAATCGAGTCACCTCCCTGCCAGCCACTTCCTTGGCTTGTCCTATCCCAAGGGCGTAAACTGAAATCTGACCTTCTTTCGGACCACCCAAAAAGAAGTATTGTCCTCCGATCTCACATTTTGCATGTGTCGCCACAAGTCCATACTTCACGGCTCGAGAAGGAACGCGCGTAAACGCAAAATTCTCATTGGCCGTGTTGATAAAGTATTCAACGGTATAGCGGTTAAACACGATCACCTTGTTGTCGGTGGTCAGTCCTAAGCCAACCGTGGGATCAGGTGAAAATTCAGACGTCGCAAACTGAAGCGGATCAATCTGAGATTCGTCATTGATCTGCGTGTGATAGATATTCTCTCCATCTGTTAAGAAGTAGTACCCATCCACCCAGATGCCATCAATGGGATTTCCTAGTTCGGGGTCGGTGATCTGAGACAACGTCACGCCGTCATAGAGCCACATGTCCCCATTCGCAATGATGGCTTGCGTGTTGAACGAGTAAGGCAGAGAAGCTTGGTCTGTACCTCCAATCGCACCAATGGCGTTAACGGTCCCATTCGTGGAAACCTCGATAAAAGACCCACCACTGACACGAAAATGGCGCTGTTGGCGTTCGTTCCACACCCCTCCGCGATCTACCCCAACGCCCGTGGCGTATTGGGTCAATCCGGGTTGTTGATACATGTAACCCTGTGCATCCAGAACAGGTTTTAATACCGCAGACACATTCACAGGCAGATAATCCCGGTAATCCACATTCGACCCATGCTTATCACCCTTAATCAGGGTGACCGGCATCACCTCTTGAAAACTACGGGCCTGGAACATCCGGCACCTCTTCAACAATGAAGTTGATCAAGCGAATTTCCACACGGCCTGTGTTATCCGTGACCGTAATCTGCACATACTGCCAAGGACCGTAAGATGAGTTGTTCAACGCGGTCACGTTGTAATCAATGATCGGGTCGTTATTCGTGCTGGAGTTAATTTGAATGCGAGGATCAGCAACGATGGTGAAGCTGGCAATCGTGTTTCCACCCAACCATGCATCGAAACTTTCTCGATAATCCTGCGTTTCACCTTCCTTAATAATATTGTTGGCTGCCTGAGAAGGCGGAAGATCAACCGGAATTTGAAACCGCGTAAGATAAATCTGTCTGATTGTATTGCCAGACCCTTTCGGCATTCTTCGGGGTGGTTGAACCTGAAGCGCGTTTGCTGCTTTGAATTGAGAAAGAGAACTTGAAAAAGACCCTCTCGCCAGACTCACCAAAGATGCCGGGACTTGCTTGTTAAACATTGCAATCAATCGAACCGCGAGATTCGTTTTCATCATCGCGGAGTAATTGCGCGTTACTTCAGTTGGCGAGTTGACATCGGGCGTTTCTTCGAAGTTGTACCCAATATTGAAGTTATAGTTCGTGAAATACTCGGCCATCATGTCTTCCAGCCGATCTAACGCTGCAATAATGTCGGAAGGAATCGGGTTAACCGTGAGTCCTGATATCCGAATCTCTTCAAAAGCTCGATTGATTACCTCAATCTTCGTCGGACTCGCCATCCTCGGTCACTTCCTCTGCTTCAACGGAAGCTTCTGGCTCTTTTGTAGGACGCTCAGGATTATCAAGCGACCATCCAGCATCCAAATGGTTTTGCACCGATTTAGGATCAACGAGAATCGTTTCACCGTCTTTGTAAAGCACTGTCGCCATAGGATCTCCTTAAAAAAGGGGCTCCGAAGAGCCCCATGGGTTCAGAAAGTAACTGCCACACCCACTGCGGATGGGTTTCTGACGGTAAAGCCCCACCAGGTAAAGAGACGGTAAGTAAAGTTCATGGTCGTGCTGTCTGCATCGTAGAGCATGTACATTTCTTGGCCGTTCTTCATGGTTGAGGAGATGACTCGTTGCCCACCGAACTCTTTAAAGTATTCAGCGGGAATGGCACCTCCAAGGACTTCCACGGCATCCATATCCCAGAACAGATTCGTGCGTTGTGAAGCGTCAATGTTGAGACGGTTCACGGTTGCAAGGTTCAGAATCTGGGTGTCGATGTTTCCGTACGACTGCTCAAGGGCGCTCAGAGCACCGTCATTGATGGCAATCGGTTTCGGAAAAATCGTTAGGGTCGTGGCATCTGGTATCGCAACAATGGTGAAGGTCATTGGCTGCGCCGTATCGGTTTTGTCATCCAGACCTACCGCGTTAACGGGCGTACCACCGTTGGCAAATTGCACCTTGTCTCCAACGCTGTATGCACCAGAGGCAGCGACAGGAATATCAGCCGTTCGATAGTCCACATTCGTCACAACACCAGTCGTCGCGTTCACAGAACCACCAACCGGAGCAAAACTCTGGTTACCCGTTACAGTAGTAGCCGGATCGGCACCTCCTGTCAGAGTGGGTAGGAAAGAGCCGGTATAAACGTCAAATTCCGCGACGTTTTCACCAATCTGGCCTGTGGTCCAAGTGTTTTCAGGGCGACCCTGAAGCGTCTGACGGGCTGCGAGATCCTGACCAAAGGTCAAGTTATCCCGGTCATTGATCAAAAAGCACCGATTGCCCATTTCTTTCGGCAACTGGCGTTCGTTCATCAATGCCTGAGCTTCTGCAATGAAGTTGTAGCCAGAAGTGGCATTCGACCGATAGAACATAGAGCCCTGAGTAACCATCGCCTGAGCAATGGACTGGTTCAGTTCGGATGCCTGTTTGTAACCGGACTCGCGGCCTGCGCGCTCCCAGAAACCCGCGTCTCGGACGTCATCTGCTCGTTGTTCCACAAAGTCGTTACGAGGCTCATCAAGGACAGCCGGATAGGTTTCTTCAATGATGCCTTGTGCTTGGCCGGTCAAATCAAAGCCGGTCAGGATGGGGCGGTGCTGGCGTACATTACGCCAAATAAAGTTGTTCGAATTCTGTAAATCCCCTGAATCAGGACGCCAGAAATCAACCTTATCCAGCAACATGTCCTGAGATTCGAACGTATCCAGGGCGTTTTCAAAGATTACTTCCGCAATCTTACCTGTAGATAGAATGGCCATAGAGCCAAACCTCCTGTTTAGTTCGATAAAAACCCGCTCTTCCATGCGGAAAAGCTGCTTAAGGCCTTTATTTCTCGCGCCTCAGCGATGAACCAAACATTCCGGTTTGTACGGCCACTTGAATTGAACCTGCCCAAGTGGATAGGCAGTGTTAGTATTTTTGACTAAATGTTAGTGAAAAGTCAACACCTCACTCTGTGAGATTTGCTAATTATTGGTTATTTTGACGATTGCCACCATTTGTTTTGCTCTTGCGCCAAATCGGTGTTTTCAAGAAGCTCTCGGATAAACACGCATTTGCTTCCCACAATACTCACGAGCTTCCAGCCTTCCGTGCCTAACTCGTTGAATTCTTTAGGGGTGCTGGTGGCTGAATTAATGAAGTGATATTCGTACCTCATCGGGTCCACGCCTTGACGTCAATGTCCTTTTCCTTGGCTTTCTTTCTGATCTCGAAGGCCTTTTGCGTGTCTCCGGCTTTGTGGGCCTTCTCCCACTGTTTCTTCAGATTGCGCGTCTCTGCATTCCCGGCGTTTTGATCACCTTGGATATCAGTCCCCGGTGCTGGCGCGGAGCTGCTTCGCTTTGGAGGGGTGGTGAGCTGCTGTTTCAGGGTGCCAAGATAGACGGAGGCCGCTAGACCAGTGGGATCTTCTTTCAGCTTCTCGACAAGCAGTTCGCGTCGACTGGCGTTCACACCAATGTTGTAGAAAACCTTCTCAGAACCCTCCCCCAACACGGAAATCAAGTAATCCGCGACACCATCACCAGTGCCAGGAAACTGACTTTCAATGGCTTCTCTCACTCGCAAATCAGCCGTTTGATAGGCTTCAGGAGAAATGCCGGACTTTTCCGCTAGGTCGTGCGCTCTCACATAGTGTTGATCTACCGCACTGTCCACGGCGACTTTCTGCGCTGCGGCTTGAGCCTTTTGAGTTTCAATCGCTTGAGCTGTGCTAGTTTCTGCCTGTTTCACCGCAAAACGATGATCCGCCAAGGCTTCTAGATAAGCCTCATCCGTTTCAAAGTTTTCACGCAGGGGCTTTTCGATCTTGGGGGAAGGAGGCGCGGCCTGTTGCTTCAGTGCTTCGTTTTCACGCTTCAGAGCCTCCACTTCTTCATTGCGCTCATTTAGCTTCGCTTTAAGTTTCCGTTTAGCAGCGGCAACATCAGAATCCGTAAACTTCTTCTCAGGCTCTTCCTGATCGCCTTCGGGCTCCATCCATGCGAGATTTTCTTCAGACTCTTCATTCTCCTCTTCAGACGTATCATCTTCAGATTCAATGATTTCTTCCTGTTCGATCTCTTCTTCGACAGGTTGTTGCTCTTGTTGTTCGGCTGACTCGTTTTCTTTTTTCAGTTCCTCAAGGGACGCGGCGTGGGCTATTTCACTCATTTTCTTTCTCCTGTTTGAGATATAGACCTTCTAATGAGTCAGAGTCTTTATCTCCTTTACGAATTCTCTCAATATTTAGCGGCAATCTAGCTAAATCAGATCCCATTTCTTTTAGCGCTTTTTTGATCTTTCGTTTTCTCAACCACTTAAACATCACTCACCCTCCAGTGTTGGTGGGTTGGCTAGGGCTTCCGCCAAAAGCTCTTGAAGCCCCTTAACTTGATCTTCGTTCTCATAAGAAACTTTACTGTCTTCCGAATGAATGGTGATTTCCTTTTCACCAGAGATAGAGCGCCGGTAAACGACCCAGACTCCCTGATTTTCATTGGCATACGTTTGAGATACCTGTTCAATTGGCATAATTTGACCTCTTTATTGAGTAAACCTGGAATCCGTCCAGTACGGGTCTAATTAGGGCTTAGACTGCCGCGTTAACTCTTGCGCGATAGGGCTGTGTTAACCGAATCACGTTATCCATGGCCTGACCTTGCGTCTTAGCGCGTGTCAGGTCGATATCAGCGCCTGCTTTCTCTGCATCTACCACAACATCAAACCGATCGGTCTGCGCTCTGAAGGCTTCTATGGACGTCTTAGCTTGATCGTTAGTCGCTTTGTATTGATCCGCTTGCGCCTTGCGCATGGTCTCCATTTCACTGGCTTCAGCCTTCTTCATTTCTGCCATGGCTAGCAAAGTAGCTGCATCTGGCTGATCTTGCTGTTGTGCTGCCTGTTGCAACATCATCATTTCTTCTTCGTTCTCAGGTTCGGAGAAGCCGCTCAACACTTGCTGCTTGCGCGCATACGTGCGCACGTCTTCCATATCCACACCATCGGTCAACATTAAGCGCTTCATGGTTAACGCCATAAACAATCGGGGATCGGCTTCCTTCACGGATTCTGCAATGGCGTTTAGCTCTTCCCGTGTCTGCTCTTTTTTGTCCCCATAGCTCGGACCAATCTCGGCAAAGACATCAAACTCGAGGTTAGTAATATCATTCAACGTAACCAGATCACCGGTCTCTTGATCTATTACCGTTTCCATGATCAAGACGGTTTGTCGCTCCCCATCAGCACCGGTCAGCGTGACCTTCCGGGGTGCGTCGTAAATCACCGAGGCCATGGAAGCATAAATTTCGCCGTCCCAGCGCTTGGCATGTTTGAGGTTCTGTTGGTAAACCAAAGACTGTTGGTCTAGTCGTGCTTGTAAAGCAAGGACCGCCTTTCCTGAAATATCCGGGTCCGCAATGTCTTGAGGTAATCCAGGGTCGGCGACATCTGCCACCGCAGTACGAGTTTCCTGCATGAGCATAGCGGCATCGTCTGGAATGGACGCGCCAGGCATAAAGCCGACAGGACCAGCCGGTAACTCACCCCCTTGCTCATCTTTAAGACGCTGAAGATAGTAAGGATAGTTGTTATCAGCCCCGTTCTGCTCATACATCCTTTCAAGGCCGGCAATCTGTTCAGCGCCAAATATCGGCTTCTCTCGAGGACTTCTACCTACAATATCTGCGATGTAAGACAGCATGAAGTTACGCAGTCTCTGGGGGTCCTTGGCGAGTCTGACCACCCCTTCCCAGATTTCTTCACCCTCAACAAACGTTCTTTCGCCATAGGTATGAACGACAGGAATCTTATCCCCTGCAACCACTTCAATTTTGAGGATTTCCTCACCAGACGCGATGTATCTTTTCACCTGCCAGCGCTCAATATCCCGCGTCGCCTCGATGGTATAGCCCGCGTCAATCAGCTCATCCATCACCTGATAAAGATCAGACTCCCTCAACTGAAGCGGCTGACCCAAGGGGTCTATCAGGGTAATGATTTTGTCTTTGACTTTGGTTCGGTGGTAGAAACGAACGATGTAGTAAATCTCGTTCTTTCCAGCAATCCAGGGAAACACATAGGACTGTTCGGGATATCCAAAGTTCGCCGGCGCCCCTTCGGTTTCTTCGCCGGTTAGTTCCTTATAGAGTGCTTTGTAACCGTCTAATGAATAAGGCTCGAGCAGCGACCAGTATTTTGCATCTGACTTGTCCAAAGCTTTCGCGTTGGGATCGGGGAACGAGACGTTGTTACAGTCGTAAATGGGTTTCCTTCGGATGACCTGATTGGTGTCTCCGGCATTGTTCGTTTCATATTCCGCGAACAATTCCCAGCCTCCCACACCACAATCCACGGCTTCGAGCGAAGCATTACCATAAGACTCAAGGGAAGAATTCCTGCGATCATCGGTGAGATAAAGACCGTCGATTAAATCAGCCCCATCCTCTCTCTCATCGTCTTTGGGGATGAAATCTACTTGAACCGGATTAGACCGCAGGTCGGCAATAATCTGCCGCTGAGCCTTCCTGATAATGTTGAATTCCCCTCGATAAAACAGGTCAGAATCATTGAGCAGCCCATCATCCCACTGAGTAACCCACGCAAACACACGATCATCTGCGGCACGCTCTCGCGTAACCTCGTTGGTCGTATACGCCTTGTCGTGCAGCTCCTTCAGTTCTGGGAGGGTAAGGTCAGCCATTACTTAGCCGCCCTCATTGGTTTAGGAATGTGGATGTTATTGGCCATCAAAGGGGGCTTGTAAGGCATCAACATCATCAATGAATCAGCCAGGTTAGGAGAAGGAATCTTGAACTTGGTCTTCATCTCGGCCTTGGTGTAAAGCTCATTCAATCCGTTGTGGTTTGGCTTCTTCGGCATTCGGCACACTTCCGCACGAAGTTTCTTCAACAATGGCATCTCTGAATCAAAAGAAATCATTTCATCAGGGTCCGTGTATTCCCCGTGAATGACAGCGCGATAAGTCTTGTAGATCCGGTCGCGCAGCATGAAATAGAACTGCGCTCGCTGGTTTTTGAACACGTCCTGGTTCTTGAGCTGGCCCTCCACAATTTCTTTCACAGCAGGCTTGTACGTCGCCTCTGGGTTAGTCACACCCTCAGACCCCTTGAACACGGCGAGGCGCATTTGCTTACCTTCGCAGTCCTTGGACATCTGCTCTCCAAGTCCGGCACCCATGCCATCCCCATCCCACTGGAAATAATCCAGCTTATGGGCCATCGCCAATTGCGCCGCCCAGTGCCCTCCCTCATTCACATTGCCATCTGTCTTTTCTTCCACGGCGAATACCACGGAACCATGCCTTGCAGCAAAGCCTTTGGAATCTTCTCCAAGATCGGAGGGATCATGTGAGCCTATTCGCGCACCCTTCGCCTCAAATCCCAGCTTCTTATGGGCATCGATACAGGCATCGAACCATTCCGCCATGATCAGTGCGTTGTCTACTGAGTCATTAAACTTGCCCAGCCAGATATGGTCGTAAAGCGCGCGGGGGAGGCTCTGGAAATCGTCAAGCCTTTCAGCTTCTAGGCCCGACTCTTGAAACCACGGGTTGTCCTCGTAGTTCATGACGATGATCAGGCGTAAGTGGTCCTCATAAATGCCATTACGTTCCAAATCATCCAGATAAGGCACGATGAATTTCTGGCTGAACGGATCCTCGGAAGAGCCGGGGTTTGCTATAAACGTGATTGATACATTGGAGGATTGAATGGCCTCACCAATATCCCCTGGCAATCCTTTGTTGGGTTTGTTCCGGGCCGTAGGGGTCAAGGCGCGAATAGAAGAGTCCGTCAGAAACTGCGCTTCTTCCACGATAAAAGAACTGAAGCCATGGGCAGATTTGATGGAGTCCGTGTTTCTTGCAAGGCCCGCAAACTCAAAGACTTCATCGTCTTCGTAAAGAATAGTGTTTTGCAGAACATCAAACCCATCAAACTCTAAACGTTCGATTTCGTCATCCAGCAATGAGTGTACAGATGCTTTGATGGAAGACTGGTATTCGCGCAGACAATAGGTCTTTTCGCCCTTGTCCTTGGCTGCGATCAGCCGGATATCGCCGATGCCCAAAGACTTACCGGACCCCCTTCCCCCAATGAGTACCATAAACCGCTTCGGACGCGTTAGGATGGGCTCAAGCTTGGCAGGAAGATAAACATCCGGGGTGTGAGTCGTCTCTACCCATTTCTCTCCAGAGCGAGCGAGAGAGTGCGTGTGGCCATCTTCTGGATGAACAAAGCCAATGCACGTGCTCGATCTGCTTCTTCGCTCCTTCTCCTCAAGGAGCGCGTGTAATTCCAATTTCTGCGCGTGGGCCAGCATCTATTAACCCACAGGATTGTAAAAGTTGATGCCCATGTTGGCTGTCAGATCCGTGTTAGTACCTGTAATCAATTCAGCCGTGATGTAAAACACGTCTCCAGATTCAAGCCTAAAGCCAAGTGTATTGTCGTATTCAAAGGCACTCTGAGAACCGCTATCGATGGACACGCGGAATACATCATAGGTGGTGTCAGTGATGCGGCTGTAGACGTAGCCTCTAAATCGAGTCTTTGAATCAAGAAATCCAGAGTCTCGAATGGCGGAGTTTTTCACAAACTTTAAGATACCTGCGCTCCCGGTCTCCATAGGAACGTGCACAATAGCTTTTTGAGTCACTGATGCTTGGGCCGGGATGAAAGCCATGTCATCCCCACCCGGAGACGACTTGATGTCAATCGCAGCGTTGTTGAATCCAGCGCCACCATTGGCCGTCACCACCACACGATTGATGCCCATGGTTTGCAGGGCGAAGGTTTGCAGGCCAGTTCCATCTAACGTCACATCCTGACGAACGTTTCTTCCAACCGTGTTCGAAGACGCATCTCCATCGATATGGAAAAAGGAGAGGACTGTTGCGCCCGTCTGGCCGAGACCGTCTTGCAAGGGGTCGAAAGTAATCTCGATGTCAGTTGCAACAGTGGGAATAAACAGGCTTCCAACCGCCAGCTTATTGGGCGAAACAATTACTTCATTGTCAATCGGAAGAAGCCCTTCAATGTAAGCGAACTCGGGATATGCCTCTATCCCCCTACGCACCCCAAGCGCGATCTCTTCCTGAAAGTCAGTACTCCTGACTGGCAGCGTGTCTATCGGTAGCCCGAGATCACCGTAGTTTTGTGGATTGGCCATCATTTACCCCATGCGTTTCGCTTTACGATTCTTGTGCTTGCCGCCGTCTTTTTTCTTCATGGTGCGTTTCATGCCAGCCGATTCCTTACTTCGCCCCTGCTGGTTGTACGCTGCGGCTACGGCTTGTTTGGCTGGATAGCCTTCGTCAATCATCTTGTCGATGTTCTTTTGGCGCGTTTTGTTGGATGTTCCTTTGTAAAGTGGCATTCAGTATCCTCTAGGTTGAAGGTAAGCGCTGGGCAGTTTCAAAGCGTGGTAATGATTCATAAATAGATTGACTCTGGGCCCGCAAGTCTTTTAGTTGAGGTGGGTTGAGTTCATTCAGTTGCTGGCGCCTCAGGCATTCAAGGAGAGGCTCACGCATAGTCCTGCTTCTAATTCCTCCTTCTTTCCAGTCTTGATAGGACTGCTCCATGGTATATCCATACCCGTTTGTGTCAGGTGTAGCGCACACCCATGAAAAACCAAGGGTGTCCGATGCGGGCCAATTGCCGATTGCCCTAATTCTTGGTTTTGCGGGCTTTATCGAGAAATAGGGACGGTTAGCCAGTACCACAAACAAAAGGAGAACTGCGATAACAAAAACAAAGTCCATTCTATTTCCCCTTCCCAAAATTCAGCGCAAAGTTGATCTTCTTCTTCGTGCTCGGTTTGGTCTTTGGATCGCTCATCTTCTTGCGCATCCAAGAACGAGAAATCTCTCCATTTTTCTTCATGCCCCCGTCACGTTGAGCGATGCGACGTAACGAGCCTTCCTCGCTTTTCTTAATCTTGATCTTTGGTTTCTTCTTCGCTGCCATAGCTTTTCCTATTCGTTGATCAAATCCCTGATTTCTTCTGGTGACATCTGGCTCATAAGCCTTCTGATTGCGTCATTAATGGATTCATCGCTTTGGTCCGAAAGCGCCACAGAACCGCTGTGTTCGTTAGATTTCTTGTCTACGAGGCCGAGCTCCCGAGCGATGATGTGATGGTTCAGAACGCCTGCTGCGGCACCTGTAAACTTCTGTTCGTAGATGACGCCTTCAATGGTGTTCATGATGTCAGATAAGTCTGGGCGGCTTTCCTTCCAGGCATACCAAGTTTCTTTAGAAATTTCTAAATGAATACAAAGACCTACGATGGTCATTGCACGCATTTTGTCGCCTTGTACTGGGTTAGCTGCTACCCATTCGAGGTAACTCGCGCAAGCCTCAGCCAAATCTGATGGAGTTTCATACTTGCGAGGTGCGCCGTTTGTGAGACGACGCTTGTAGTATTCGTTGCCTTTTTCAAACATTAGTTGGACCCATTACCTCCCCACATACCAGCAGCCAGAGTTCCAAGGGCGGCGAAGAGAGCCATAATAAATGTCCAAAAAATGCGCTTTGCGGCTGCAGCCACGTCCTCATTCACCTTTTCTTCATGCGCTTCGCGGGCAGCTTGCTTGACGTCTTCTTTCGTCAAGGCGTAGGCTTTAAGTTGGGATAAGTCGGACTCTATGGTTTCGATAAGACCTTCCAAGTTCTGCACCCTGTTTTCTAGATCATCGTTTTCTAGATCATCCATCGCACGTACCACGTGCTAATATGCTTTCAGCCATATCGACCACTCCTAATGGTGGATGTGGTTAGCGTCCTGGGAATGTTCACGCAAACCTAGGGCGCGCTACCTTATTCAGTGATTGCTTGACCGTGCATGGAGGGACCACGCTAAAGTTAAACGTGGTTAATTATTATAGGGGGCCAAATTTCGAGGGGTAGATAGTTTTATCTACACTGTTTTTTTAATCAGGATTCACATGAAACAAATTGGAATTCTGCGATGTGGGCTTTAAGTCCGATGGGAAGCAAGCAACGAGTCCCGGTGATATTCTCGAGATATCCTTTTCGCTTTAAAGCCTTCACGTGTTCGGTTGCCCCGTTCGGATACATGTTGAATTCATCTGCAATCTCTTGAGTGGTGGGAGAGCGTCCGTGTTCTATCCAGTAATCACAGATGAAGTCATAAATGTTTTCTTGAGGAATGGTTAGCTTTTGCATTCGGGCTCATTTCATGGTTTTCAAAGCTGCAAATATGGCCCCAATCCAAATTAGAAAAATAATCGGGGTGCTGAATGTAACAATCAGATCGTGTTGGTGAAGGGAGAGAAAAGAGAGAAAGCCGGTGAATAGTCCGAGAAACAGAATGAAATAGGCTGCCCCAAGTAACCCGGTTTGGCGGTCGCGTCGTTGTTCTTGTTCTATGTCTGTCATTTTGTTCCTATCACTGCTTATCGTTGTTTGTTCCAGTTTACTCTCCTACCGGCAAAGGATAGATAGCCAGGTTGTCATTGAAAATGCGTTCTTGAGAAACCCATCCGTAACAGTTTGCACATTGAAGATAGCCCATTAAGTCATCAGGGGCTTGGCGGGACGGCCTACAATCATCACAAATGCAAATCGATCTGGGTTTTCGAAGCATCCCGAAAACTTCACTAACATAATCTCTGCCTTCAGAGCTGTTTAACTCCATGCTTCACCTCTTACGATCCGCTAACGCCTCAGCAATACTGGTGTACGGCAACGGCTCGCTTGCTTTCTGTTCGTTGGCCTCAGCCTCTCGTTTCATCTTGTGGCGCAGTTTCGGACTGATCTGGTTGTTCCCACTCTTAGCGTGCTTCTTCATACCGATGCCTTTCCCGGCTCCAAGACCCTTGAATTTGCGGCTTTTCCTGCTCACTTGAAACCTCGAAACCAACCTGTAAACAGATTCCCTTTGTATTCGTCGCCATACTCTAGATAGTGAGGCACCCAAGCAAAGACGAACAGAATCAACCCAAACATCACCAAACCAACCAGTACACATCCCAGCCAAATTAGAAAACCCATGCTTCGCCTCTTACGATTCGGATAAGCCTTTCAGCTTCGCCTGCTGTAGCTTCATAGAACTCTCCAATAGCCGCTGCGCTCTGCGTAATTCCGAGTAGGTTTGCAGTGAGTCCGTTGCCAAGGGCAATGCAGCCCTCAAGCTCGCTCGGGCGATTTGCAGCATGAAACAGGATAAAAGTACGCCCAGGCGCTCCCTGAAGCGACCAGCTTTGCTTACCAAACTTAGGAGAGTTGTAGCGCTCAAGCCGGTACTCACCCTCTGGCACACAAGAAACAAACGTCTTGTTTGCAAGCCAACCGCGTTCAAGAGTCCACCATGATTTTCCATCGCACTCTAATCTCCCAATGGTTCTGTCTTTGAAGTAAGCAAAGCGGGTTAGTTTCATTTCTTGACCTTGAAAGTACGCACCCGGCCACCTGTGCCTGCATCTCGTTTCATGGCCATTTTTATAGCCTCCACGGGAGTGCATCCTAAATCCAGCGCAGTTATCGCATGGCATCGCCCGGATCCTATTGCATCGTAGTCGTCCACCGGCTCTTTCCAGAATTCTTTATCGCAATAACCTGTGTAAAAAACGTCGCTCCCTTCTACCATGAAAGCGCAAATGTCAGTTGCCTCTGGTGGAGTGTAATTGCCATCCGCATAGAGTTTCACCAACTCTTCAACATCTCCGAAATTGCCAGCAAAGAAAAAAGATGCTCCATTCGCAT
>Ga0126339_10000519_pt1 | contig 21762 bp, 5 predicted proteins | sample OrbTmetagenome_2_FD_92532 | JGI IMG/M metagenome (GOLD analysis project Ga0126339, IMG submission 92532) | Coral microbial communities from Petempiche,Puerto Morelos, Mexico - Orbicella T R C metagenome | ecosystem: Host-associated > Invertebrates > Cnidaria > Coral | place: Petempiche,Puerto...
AAAGGCCGAATTTAATGAAAAACCGCGTTTCCTTTAGCATTTAAAGAAACCGGAAGTGCGCCCGATATCTATTGGAAGTTACCCTATCAGCGCGTGCGCAATTTACACTACCAGCGCACTTCGCTAAGATCAAACAAAGCCACACGGAGTTAGTTTTTCTCTTGCTATTGCTCTTGATTTTCTGTCTTTCTCTTATTTTGTCTTTGCTTGTACTTTTTTTACTTTGCATTTTCCGAAACACAAAGAAAAGCATCTAAAATGTTTGCGAGTTTGCAAGCTTTTGAGTTGTTTTTATTTTCCGTGCTCAGGCTGACGTAAGTGACCGAAAGTGAAATTTCACCACCTTAGCAACGCGCGCGAGCGCGCGCATGAATCGGTTAATGGGCCCTTAATCCATCACGTAAGAAACTTTTAAAAGTGCATTTTTCTCAAAGGTCTACCAACTGACTTAACGCCAATATTTCTGCTTTGGAAGGTATTTAAGATAAAATTCCTGAAATTTGGGGTAATCAAAGATCAATAGTCGTATTGGTCTTAGTCATAACATTTTATCGTCTGTCACGTGACATTAATTAATTTTTTACTGGATTTGGTGCAAAATAAGGTTATCTCCAAGTGAAGCCTGCAAAAAGCACCGAAAACAAGAGTTAACTGTCAAACTTTAGTTTATGGCATAGAGCGAAACAGAAACTTACAAGATATGCTTGTTTGAAAGTCAAATCTTTTTAAAAAAAAAAAAAAGAGCGGGAACTGTTGGCGTTAATGCTATAAAATAAAACCTTAAAAATTTACTTTCTCTTCATGAGTGCAATCGCACGCAATTGATCTTTCTTCTCCATATTTAAACAAACGTTTTACTCCAGTTTAGGGGGACCATTCCACCTCAAAGTTTGTTGGAATATTAGCATGGTAACACGGTTAGTCTACTGAAATTTTAAAGGAATTGCAAAAATGCTTAATTCTTTTCTATTAATTACAAAAGAAAAATCTTTAGTTGGCAAAACATGCCTTTCAAAATTGCCGCCATGGAAACATCAAGTTCCAAGAAAACTGTGATGTCATGCCAAACTGTTCCAGACATAACGTTTAGAAAGATCCTTTAATATCAGTGCGGGAACTTACCCTCAGCTCAACCCTCAGCCCCCCTCCCAGGGCGGCCTAACAAAATTCCGGTCCAAGTAGTTTGGGAAGCAACATTCCTTCTTCAAAATGCAACTCTTGAAGTATTCAAAATTTTCTTTAACTTTATTTGCGTTTTGTGATATATGACGACTAATGTAGTCTTTGTCGGTAATAATCAGACTAAATGCAATACAATGTTTATCTAAATTAAGTGGCGCGAGCTCTTCCATAACAACGCCATTTTAAAGGAGCTACGTCACAATTTGCAAACCTTGAACAGTTCAGCCTAAATTTTTCAAGTTCGTCGTTTGTAATCCGTGTCAATCTTCTCTATCCTTGACCATCCTTCTTTCTTTATGGTTTGCTTATTATCTATTTGGTGTTTGTCTGTCTTAGCATACTGCCATTTTCAGGTTTCCTTTAATTTAAAGGCAATTTTGTAGGTGGCCAAAATAACTCAAAATACCGTGTTAATCCACTTCGAGTCTACACTGCCAATCACATCCAAACGTGTAGAACGTAAATGTACTGCCTGGTGCTAAAATGGTCTCATTTTCTCTTGCTAAAATTGCAGACTTTCGAGGATTCTGTCTTTTCACCAACGACAAAGAGACAAAAACAGTATTCTCGATTAAGTGACAAGCACGCAACTGTAAACTATTGAGAACGCGAATTCGAAAGCAACGAAAACAATTTCTAAACTCCTTGTTACATGCAATATCTAATACAATGTTATGGCAATTATCTCGGGAGATAATTGTAGGATTTTTTCCCTACCATGAACATATGGAAAAAGATTTCTATTGCTCCTTCGTACATTGTGGTTTATCTAGTCACGTTTTGTGAAAACACCTTTAAATTAATTAGCGCATTGAGCTCTCTTGGATCTTTTTCTCAATCTGAGAGTTGGGAAGAGAGCTTACTCCTAAGATAGACCACCAATGATAAACTTCAATAATTCAGACTAAATTCTCGAGATTCACCATGTGTGCTGACTAATAGTATTAGTTTTCGCAGTACAGGTGAAGTTCTCCCACTTTTAGTAATGATCAGCTTTCCGCAGCAGTGTAACTCTGCAATATATCGCAAGAAATGAAACAATTTTCTCTCTCCTCGTGTAAGCACGGCCTTTATCTCTTTTTTGTCCTTTTCCTCCCGTTAAGAAGAGAAATGTGGATTTCTTGTCTCTGACAATGTTCAACACCAAGCGATCTTAATGAGATACATTTGAGAGAAAAGAAAAAAAAATTAAAGAACATTGATCATCATGGTCAACTCGATTCTAAAGGAATCGATTTCGTCATAAAATCGAAAGATACTTGCGGATATGTTTAAGAATGATTGGTACATATCTGGTCATCAACATTATCTCTGCACAGACCAGTGAAGTTATACATTCTCTGACGAAATGCCGCCATTTATTTCATTTATCTCGTCCGTGATATAATTTTCATATTTAAATTTTTGCCATTTTGTTCCTCGGCTCCAAGCTGCCAGAGTCATTAAGTCTATTTTTGAAGGTGTCTAATTGACTAAGAAGTTCAAAGTTTATCCTCTGCTTCTGGTTGCTTGAATCAATAAACCTGTAATGGGAAAGAGGGCAAGAGAAAAAAACAGTTGTATAAGTCAGTGGTCAAGCGATATACCTTAATTCTTTGAACGACAAGTTTGTTCCCAGGGTCTTCAGTCCTGTCCCCTAGAAAAATCCAAGGCGAGGTTGTAAAGCAAGAAGCTAAAAAAGAGGACAGTTAGCCATGACCTCAACCAGCAAGGGGCTGCATGGTACAAATATTTAAAATCGATTAATTTGAAAAAAAAACCTGAGCCTGGAGCTTCAAGGAGCATCTAGAAGTTAGTAAATTTACCAAATGTCAGTGTCTTGGCTTAGACACAAAGATGTAATACACTTTTGAAAAACTGTGATTCAAGAGAGCTTTGTACGATTTGTAGTTGACTTTTAGAAGTTCTTTCAGGTACCAGGCTCAGTTTTGAAAACTAATCGATTTCAAATATTCGTACCCAGTCCCTTTCTCGTTTAGAACTTGGCTAATTTGCATAACCCTGCAATCGGAAGGAATATCAACGAAGATGTACTATCTCCGTGAAAGGGTAGCTATCTACAACGGAGGGAAGGGGGTCCATGAAAGGGGCAAAGTCGAAAAAGATTTCAATAAAGGAAACTTCAATTAGTAAAATTCTAACTTGTTTTCATTTACAGGAGATACCCACCTTAGGTTCAGCATTTATATCTTCTTCTTCGTCACCTTCACCCTTGCTTGAATTCGGTCCGCCATTTTCTCGATACCTAATGATGGATGGATAGTGTTTTTAACTAAATTACTGATATGAAGAAGTATGAGAACAGTGTAACGAGCCAGAGTCGAGATAGAACTTTACGTATTCATGCTAATGTAGCGCACAAAGTGGTTGTTTATCCCAGTCACTAGTAGCATGTAGCGACAAGGGACCTGAGATCATTTCCACTCTTGCGTGGAATGAGGCACGTTGAGGGTAAAGTGCCCTACCTAAGGACAGGGTTAAACTTGGACTGCTCGATCGCGAACAGCGTGCTAAACATCAAGCCAACGGTCAACGTGTCCGTCTCCACACTTTAATTTATTAAAAGCTCGTGACCAACAAAGGAGTTCTAACTGTTGAGAGTGCGAATGAAGCTCTTGGGTTGAAATGAAAGCTTTTGAGCAGTTCATGCTTTTATGTGGAACTGGTTATTACGCTGTACAAGCGAGGTTGTTCTCAGTTTTACGTTTTGTGGGTAAAACTCCGGTGTGTGACATTATTTCAAACGAACCTGAGCTTCTTAGATGTGGTGATGTTTCAGAGCATCATACTGTAAAGGGAGGTTCGAACTTTAATTTTCCGTCTGCAGATCAAAACCCTGGTGTGTGACCAATCAAATGAAAGCTATTGTGTAGTACGTTTAAGTGGCAGCACTTCTTGTTTAACACTTTGTAATGAAAGCGCATTGAGTTTTCTAAATGCGCCCAAAAAACTTCATTATTGTTATTATTATTTTGCAACTTGTTTCCGAGCTTAAACTTTGGCCCTCTTGGGAGGCAAGGGTTAACTAGGTTTCTTACTGGATCCTTGCTAAGTAACTCACCTTCTAACAAAAATAAAGACAGCCCATACAGTTCCAGACACTGCAGCCCCAAATGCCACAACTACCACCACAATGTAAGCTGTTACGTAAGCTGTAGGACAAATGGTGATTTTAATAACTTTAATAGGTTGTCGATTGTTTTACCGAGTTCCTTAAAGATGATTTCCAGTCCGTACTGCGCATTCTCGAGAGTTTGTCAAAGTTTTTTGTTTTGTTTAATGAATGACGTCACAAAATGTGAACATTTCGCAAGTACTTACATGAAGTAAATTCAAAGTTTCATGACAGCCGCCATTATGAACGCGAAGCATAATGTTTTGTTCTTTCTCATATCGCTAGATGAAACTACTTTGCAGCTGTAAAAATCAATGAAGCAGTTGGAAAAAGAATTTGAAAGGCCTCAAAGATAAGGTATGTGGTTCGAAACGAATAACATCGATTCGCGTTCTATCGAGTGAGGTTTTTTATGTTTATAAACATTAAGGTGCTGAGACTGCGCAGTACGGACTAGAAATCATGCATGTGACGTCATCATTTTCTAAACTCCAAAACTAAACAGCCACCAAAGTTATTATCTTCACCAGGCATAAAGCTATATCGGCTAACAACTTTTCAGCTCAATAGCTTGCTTCGTCTGAAAACAGGCACATTTTGAATTTGAGAGTTATGGCGGTGCGTGACATAAAGCTACGAACGCATTTGTCGAAAAAAATATACTTATCTCGTGATTTTTAGCCTTTTTAGAAGTGAAATTATTTGCTCGATCAGTTCAAATAATCAGTCGCCTAGATAGGCAAAGTAAGTTCCAGATGTTCGAACTATTTTCCGGCCGGTACTCCAACATGGCGGCTTCATACTGGGCTCTGTAAATTTGTGCAAAATATTTCGACGAATATTTGAAGTTTGGGAAAACGTACAGACCTAAAACCTGGCGAAGTGTCTTCTTTATTAATCTCCTATAACGTCATAATTTCTTGACTTTATACACTGAATGGGTTTCGAATTATTATTATTTTTTTATTGCGTGACAGTACAACCCTGATAAGACAGGCTTAGAATCAAGACTTCATTTGCATATGCATATTTCACAGCTGTTTGCAGCGACGAAATGTTTTCTATTAAATGATGAATATATGCATTCCTACCAATATTCACAAAAACGAACATAAACCGACGAGCAAACAAAGAAAGAAGTTAACCAGCCAGCAAACCAATAAACAACGAGACAAACAAACAAAAAAATCTCTAGGTGTTTTAACACTCAGTATTGTGAAAACATCACAGGCTCTCAGGCAAATTGGCCCATACAACTGATTCTGGTGGGAGTCTGACAGCTTTCAAATCGTAACATTTTATAAGCCCGTTTTAACTTTGTTCAGTTTTTTTCCAACTGGTTGAAGAACCTTTCCATCAATGTTCTACCAGGATTTCCAAACAACTTCTTTTGTTTCTAATTTTTACATTCATTAACTTTTCAAAAGGCTCGCGGTTCATTTATCAGCAGTTAATCGGAAGAACATAAACAACCAGCTGGAAAGCTTGATGCAATTAGTACTTTTTCTGCATAAAAGGGGCTGGAGAAAATGACAATGCAGGCTGAAGTCTATAACCTACTTACAGACTTCTGCCCACGACAGAAAAGACATATATTTAAAAAGGGGATGTTTAGATAGAAAAACCTACGATAATATTCCTGTTGCTGTTATCGCCATACCTTTTCTGTTGATATCATTCCTAACCATAAGCGATATCTTGACGTCATTCGTTGAGATACCAGTTGTTATTTTGCACAGTTCCTCGCTGTAGCACTTGACGCCATAACATTTGGCCTTATCCATGTATGCCAGTTGACAACGTTTGCTGGCACAGCATAGTGACATACATTCTTCCATATCTTTGACAGCCCCGAGAAATGTAAAATTCCCGGCTTGCAGCTGGCCCTCCAAAGAGGCATTCTGTACTACGTCGCTGTGCAGCAACTGGGCTTTTTTACATACGGGATTTTGATTGATGGCGAGAGGAGGACCTGAGCGTGTTGCTAACATGAAGTAAGGAAAGAACAAGGCTTAAAAACGTTTTAACTACTTGCATTGAGTAGTAACAACACTGATGAAGCTTTCCCAGTGTAAAACAAACATTTTAATTTGCTTACCTCGATATAGACCAAAAAACGAATCGTTTCCTGTGGATCAGAATGAGACAAAAGATCTAAGGTCATTAAACTTTCACATAAAGACTACTATAAATTTCATTGCATTAAGTACCACCAAGAAAACAAATCTCCTTATCTTCAATTAACACGTTAACGCAGCTTATAGTTGGCAGTAGAATTCTGCAAATTTTAAACTACGATTATATCTCTCATTTTACGTCCAAACGATTTGCCTTCCTTCATCTCGAATCATATAATGTAACAGAACTCTACCCGTCAACTAAAGACCGGAAAATCGAATTATTTGTAGGCCAACTTTTGACACGAAAGAGCCGAGCTCTCCGTCTTCTAGCGAACGTCCCTGCCTTAGTTTTAATCAATTAAAGAGAAAATAGCGTTAAAAATATGATGTGAGGAGAAATTATAAGCACAGTTTCAGACTTTCGTCTTCCTTCCTACCTCTAGTAGGTGTCGTTGCCAAGAAAGCCAGCACTAAAGCTATCTTCGCAAGGTAAAAAATTAAATTGTCCATATTTCTTCTAAATGTTTCGAGTGCTAGATAAGCCAACCAAAAGTGCAAAAAAAAAAAAATCGAATCCTGATGAAAATATGACTCGGCGACACTCCGTTCCGGTTGTTTCGTCAAAGATTCATCATGGTTCGCAAGTTAATTCCCTATTTTCCAGCCTTGTTCTCGACGAATCAAATCAGTGTCCCTTGTTATCTTTCCCCGCAATACCAGAACTTCAATGTGGATACGGATGAGGCGAAATAATCTTGTGCAATTTTTTTTTCTCAAGTTGTCTTTTTTTCCCTTCCGCCAGTAAACAATACATTAATATTGAAAAGAAACAAAACACTGACTATGACGTAGGTTCAATGAATGGAACACCGAATTCCATTTTGATAATACAATCCATTTATTGTTTGTCACCAGGACAGATCAAGCCGGAAGATTTGATTTAAGTTCAAATTAATGTTCCAAGAAAAGTTCTTTGACACTGCTAAATTTGAATCATTTCAAAACTGACGTGAGCGAATTTCACTCTGCTTTATCACTTAATGGGGAATTAGTTACGTCCTGACAATTTTACCGTGAAGTTTTACCAGTCTTAAACTCAACGGGTGCCCGTCTAAAGCAAACACTGGAAAATCAAACAGTCGGCTTAAAAACGAGCTTTTTCCGATCGTTTGACGAGTGATCCCGATTATGATGCTTCGGCCGTCTTTCGGCTCTATTAAAGACGAAGCTTCCTATAATTCGAGTTCCGGTTGTTAACATGAATTAAATACAGCCACTCAGATAAAGCCAAAATGAAACTAACAGGTAAGTGTTATCAATGACCGGTTCGATTGAGATAAAAGAGCTTTGAAGAAGTTACAGACGGTAAAAAAATGGAGCTTTTGTATCGTGCTAGTAGGGGCAAGCAGAAACACGACTCAATTCAACCTCGTTCCCATGCAGAACCTCATTTCCAAGTCAACGAGCCTACAATTTTAGTTTTTTTTTTTTTTTTTTTTTTTAGCCGGCTTTAAACATGGGGAAATTAAACAATTTTTTTTATTTCACACCCCAAAAATCCATAAAAAAAAGAAAAAAAAAAACGTGTTCCCTGGGAGGACCTCATTCACAAGACAACGAGCCCACAATTTTAGTTTTTTTTTTTTTTTTTTTTCTAGCGCGACTTAAACGTAGGGCAAGTAACCGAATTCTTTAGATACTACCACCGAACATCCGGAAAAACGAGAAAACAAGTTAAGTTGGGATCTAAATGGAAATTAATTAAACCATATATATTTTACACCCAGGTCTCGGCGCCATATAGCAACAAATGTCTACGAAAAAACACGAATACTTTCGAAGAGGGTTCGTTACGACTTTATCCCAAGTTTCAAACTCAGACCATTCTTACAATATGTTCCATAACCGAGCCAAGTCCGTCGTGATTTTCATTATCTCAAGATTCTTAATTAATGTTCGTAACATCACGGTTTACTCCTTTTATCAACTCGTCTCATTTTAAGTGTTAGTTTTTGTGTGCTGATTTAAAATAACCCGGGGCACTACGAAAACAACATATCAATGCAGCCATCTTTTGACGTTAATTGCCGTTTTTGCCCGAGGACGCAATTTCGGAGACATATTTTACTTTTCTTTGTCAAAACACACCTTAGCTGTGAGATATTGAATAAAATATTCACGAACGTTTGACAGAATTTCGCTTATCACACCGGAGCACTTATGAGAACCCAATCGACCTTATTCGGCATTAACCTCGTGTAAGCCAAACAACGCTTATGGCTTCCTCAAAGTTATTCCTCGGCGCGATGCTGCTCGCGTTAGTTATTTTCATTGGCGTAGCTAGTGCTGATGGAAAACCCGATGGACATCACGAAGACGTGCCAGTCAAAGCCGAAGTTGAATCGCCAGAAGGAAACGAAGACAGCACGAAAGCGACAGAAAAGAACAGAGAGTTACAGGAAACCGCAGAAGAAGAAACGACTTGGAAAGAGAATCACAAGAAAAATCAAGTGGACCCTAACGTAGATGGCCTTATTCTTCTAGCATGCATTGTTGGTTTGGTTCTTTTCATCGTCGTTTTGCGATACATGTGCTGTACCATTGAACAATGCGAGGAAAAATCCAAGAGATCCCTTGCTGCTAAGGATAAAGTAGAACACACAGAGAAAGAGATTATTTTGCACGGAATGAAATACAAGTCCTTGGTTTGAAATGACTGACTTAAACGTTGAGGCTTATATATGGCAAAGTTATTGGCAGCATCTGGAAGAATGAAACACAATTTCAAGATTCGGAAGCTGATTGGTTTTAACACCATTTTAATTTGTCAAAAATTCGGGATTACTGCACTATTAAGAACACGAGGTCGAATTTTGGATTTCAAGAACGTTCGAAAACGTTTATGAAAAAACGAACCTCGACTCCCCGATTAATCTTTTCACGACATTTTTAATAGTCTTCATGCCAGAATCTTAATTAAGGGAATCGTGTAAAAATTTTGCACCTGGGCATACTCGATACTTGTGCAATACTTTTTTTAAACTAATTGATATGATTGCGAAACAAGTTTGACTGTATCTGGCGAGCTTCGTATACTTCTAGAGCTCGGAAATTTTATTGTCTATTTATAACAGTTTTTGGTACAGAAGGTTAAATTTTTACTTGACAAGTTTTTCTTTACTATGGGTCGTATATGGTAAACAACGTCGCATTGCAAAGCATCAGCTTCCAAAAAGGACGTTACTTTACTCCTAGGAAAAAAAAGCAGAAACAAACACACTCACAAACAAACAAACAAACAAACTTGTAGGCGCTACTATTTTTTATCTCTTAGTTGCATAGTGGGCGTGATAAATTTTTTAAGTACAGTAGCAACTAAGGTCTTTTTTTTCCGCCATTTTATGCGGTGTAGACGTTGGGCAACCTGACATGAGAAAATTCCCGAAAAATTCAATTTCTGAAATATTTATGGCCTATAATGCTTCTTTGCGACACAACTCAGTTATGACTAACGGAGTCAGAACTAGTGATGCAGGTTTTTCGAGAAACATATATGTTACGTTTGGGTTGTTCCAGCCAAATTTCGCCACAAGTTTTAAGTCGATCTTACCAACAAATGTATGTATGGAAGACTAAAACAGGATCACTTCCTAGACTATAGACTGTAGACTACAGACTACAGTGGCAAACGTTCAATGAGGTAAATGTATATAGAAAGTTGATTAAAACGTCGTTTACTTTTGCTGTGAAAACCGTAGCAATTCCTATGTCTTCAAAGATACAAGTCTTGTGAATAAAATAATATTCAAATCATACAGTAGTGGTCTCTGTTTGGGTTAAGGTTAATAAGAAAATATTACTTATTGTTAAGTAAAAGTGTAGTAAGCAATGTGAAATATTTAGGAGTATAGCAATTTTGTATATTGATCATGAAGTCCGCAGACTCAGCGCACCAGCTTGCAATAAGAACAAAAAAAAAAACGTCGCGTAAAAAGTGGCGAAGAAAGTCGCTAAATCGGTTTAAAAAAAAAAACAAATCGTTTTCTGCGTGGCACTTATGGGCCACCGTAGGTAGCAGTTTATTTTCTTGTTTGAAACCCCTGTAGAATATTCAGTTCTTGTTCATAAATTGGGTTACATACGCAAATAAATGAAAGAACAGATTAAAGAATATAAGGGATTTATTAAAAGCTCTCTTTTTCTTTTTTTCATTCAAAGATATAAAAATCTATTATATTAACAATATGGAACTTAATAGACTAGAGGAGAGAGGAGAAAACTTCCAGTTTTCGTTTACTTTGAAAAAAAACTAGTAGAATAAAAACATAGGTAAGCTTTAGAGAGAGAACCCTGAATTGGCCTTCTCTTTTCATACAATCTTATTATTTCATAACACGTTTCAGCCTTAGCAGCGATCAAAATACACCTACTCAAAACATTAATACTAACTATTACATTAACATCACTGGAATAAAACAAATGGTCACTGAAAGAAATTTATCTTGATATACGATGAAATTTTTCATAGTGAATACTTTAACAAATATATGAAAAAAGTATGGAAAACTTGTACGCTGACGTTGAATACCGTGAACATTAACGGGCAACAAATGGAAGAGACGATTTGTGGAAATCGACATATATTGTGGAAAACGTGTCGAAAACGAAACGCATGAAACAGCTGGAGGCCTAATAAAAGGGGCTTTGTTCATGCGTTTTTTAAAACGTTGTGTGACATACCCATGAGATAACCTCTATACCTAAACGCTGTATGTGACATGCAAGACGATCTTGAAATAGAACAAAGCCTTCAAATAATACAGGCGTAAAAATTCGAAAAGCGAAGCGAAATGAAACAAGTTTAAGAAATACCGTTTCTTTCTAAGACTGACCAGATATTTCGGTCACATCTTACAGTCTCTGTTTTCTTTTTCAGTACTTCTTTACTACAAGTTTGAAGTCTTTTCTTTAGAGAGCTCAAATTCGTCAAGAGTTTCTCACTCTTTAGAACCAGTTTCTTTGTTTCAGCGGGCTTATCTTTCTTCTTCGTTTCAGGAGGAGAGGAAGCCATTTCTTGCTTTGTAATTAGGGACGCTTGCTCAGTATTCTCTGGCAATTGAGGTTTGTCCGTCTTCAGGGCGGGGGCCTGGAATCCAGACGAAAAAGCCTCAAATAGATTTTTATTTCCCTCCTTTGGCTTTTCGTTTGCGTTACCGGCAAGCGTCACGCATTCCGTTTTCAAATCATTGGACTCTTGCGGTGACTTCACTCGTTTGTTCTCGGATAACTCAGTGCTAATGGGCGTTTCAGTGCCTTCGCGTTGCGCTACCTTTGCGCTCACGGTGCAAGAGGTTTCGCTTCCACTTCTCGTTTCCTCTTCACTGTGAAATTTAATTTCTTCGTAATGTTCGTTTGTCCCGCATTCTACTTTGACTATGTTATCGTCCGACTCCTCTTCGTATGCATTCAATGGCTGTTCGAAACTCTTGGAACATTGATTCACTTTCTCTTCGTTTATTACTCTCGTGGAAGTTTCACTGTGTTCCGTTTTTTCTTCCTCGGTGCGTGGAATTTCAACTTGCACCTCTTCACAACTGTCCTTGAGCTCCATGGAGAGATCTTCGCTTTTGTTATCTTCTTGTGGACGTTTATGGGGTTTATCGTCTGATTCCTCTACGTTTACTGACTCTTGAGGAAGATTGTCGGAGTGTTTAAGGTTTTTATCATCGTCGTCCGTTACGCTATCCGTGACACTGTCCGTCACGCTACCCGCACCACTGCTCCTTCTATCGTGACATGGACTTCCACGCTTCTTTCCCTTATCTGCACCTTCTTCCTGCAAATCCGTCGAACTTTCGGCTCGCTTCAGTTTCATAATCAACCGTTTCTCCAGTTTGTAGAGTATCTTTTTCTTCCATTCTATGGTCTCGTTCTTCATTCTTTCTCTTGTTTCCCTGAGCTTCTCTTTGATTTCTGGAACCGTCTTGCTGAGCCTGGGTGAAGTGGGATTACTGCCTCGACGTTCTCCCGTCTCGGGTGGCGATCTTCTCTCCTTCTCCTGCTCAGCCATTTCCGAACTGTCGAGAACGGGAAGGTATGGAGGGGGGCCGCCCAAGTATACCTATATAACAATAAACAATGATAAAATCTTTATTTACCCACGGTATCCATTTCATATCATTGTGCTGTGCAAATTACAAAGAGAATCATAATGAAAGAAAAAAAACTTATTTAAAATGTAACTACCTAAATTAGAATAATATTATATACTAAACTAACTATAGCACGTAGTATATGTTTTCATTAAAGAATGTTTCTAGAGGAGGATAAACTAGGGGCTTGCTTTGCTTCCGGTGACAGACTATTCCATAACTGGGACAGATACTCTCTGGGCAAAGTTCTTTTCGAGGACTTCTGTATTGTATTTGGTCTATCTGAAATAAAAAGATTACGTGCGGATCCCCTGAAAATGTAGTTGTGGATGGTACTTGCTAAGGTGAATTTCTCTGAAGCATATTTGGGGAATTGTTTATTCATATAGTTTTGTACATCGGTGTCTTAATATCTCGTCTGTCAACTAAGCTTGGCAAGATAAGATCACGAAGAATCTGAGAACATTTAACGTCCCAATTATTATACCTCTGAGTCAGCATGCTCCGGGTATTGAAGAGAACCTGGATGTACATGATCTTGGCTTTCGACTGTTTCCATCTGAGAAGCACTAGCTGCAATGCCCTGGCTGGTCATAGAGCTATCACTGTGGGCATAGCCATTTGTCAAGTCTATTCGCTCGACTGTCTCCACATCACCGTGTCTCGTGTGATCAGAATGTCCCGTATGATCAGCATGTCCTGGATGTTCAACCTGTCCCGGATGTTGAACATGTCCCGGATAATCGACATGTCTGAGGCGTTCAGTATGTCCCGGATGATCAAAATGTCTCGAAAGTTCAGCACGCGCTATATTTTCAGTAAGCAGAGATTGTTCAGCATGTCCGGGATCAGCGATATCCTTATTGTCATAACTTGTATCGAGGACAATCCTCGTGAAATTGCGCCTGTTTACTTGAAGGTCATTTGGTGAACTATCTCTTTCGTCTACAGAACGTTCACTGTGGTTTGACTTTGTTTTCGTGCGTTGTTGTTCCGTGCTGATCGAGCAGCGAGGTCTTTCAGGAAGAACATTTGTCACAACGACTTCTTCATCTTCGTGACTGTATCTACGATCTGTCACGGCCGTGGCTCTATCGTTGATTCCACTTGTTAAACTTATGACTGGTGCCTGCGACTGGTTTTGCCGGACCTCACTCTTCTCGCGCGCATAATCAGCCTGGCCAACGGTCCTCCCGGGAGTAGGGTGATTTACGGTTTTCGTAACACTAGCGTTTGCATTGTTTATCATGGAGTGAACCGCGACGATTTTGGGAAGTGTTTTGTGGTCCCAGGCTAAGCCAACCGAATCAGACGACTTGAAGGAATAACTAGTCCTATGTTCCTTCCATTGATCAGCATTAGTAACAATGCTGATCCCAGGCACGCGTCGAAAATTGTGAGATGAGGAGTGAAGATGGGACGATCTGCTTATGCCCTGTGCGTTTGGTGAAACAGAAACTGGCCTAGGATCATTCTGCACAGGGGCTAAAGTCGGGGTCTGATATTGTCTCTCATAAGCTGAACCCTGCTGAGAATGAAACCGAAGTTCACTTCTTCGAAAGCTACCGGACTTGTCGGTTTGATTGAAAAGCGGGTCATTCTCGTAATAATGAACCAGATTTTGCATATGTTGTAACTTTAGCAGCTTTAAAATGTTATTTTTGGTGTTATCGAGTCTTCGTAAGATCTGTAACTTAAATTGTTCTCGTTCAAGCTTTTTATTATGCCTTCTCTGCGCGAGATCTTGCTCGGAGGTAATGGGTGGTGATAGGCGAGGTCGTTTAGCTTCACTTTCGGTAAGCTCTGTGACGTAATCACCGGAAGTACGCCGTCTTTGTTGTTGACCTGCAGAATAGTTCACAAAAGGATTCAGGAATCCTTTCGGCGAAGAAGGACAGGTAGTTGAAACACGTGTTTGAGCCGCCAGAACCCTTTCAAAGACATTTTGGGGTAATGAAAATGACTTGTCCACCACAGGAACATCCTCCAAATTCATCTCTCCTTTGGAAGACGAGCTTGGTTGTGGTTCTGAAATAGAAGCACAATATGGTGTATAAAATGACTGAAATAACTGAAAAACTCTTGAATTGTTTTGTCCACCGTTAACTTAAGTATTTTGACTCCTTTTTAAGTCGATTTGTATGCATATCGGGTGCGAGTCTCAACTACTTTACTCTACGTTACACCGATATATAGAGATTTCACTGAATTCTTGCATTTGTTTTCACCTGATGTCATCGCCGCTATATTGAATGACATCAACAAAAGATTTCTACGAAGCCAATATAAGTTCTTTTGTTTGTGTCATCAAACATGGCCGTCAGGCCTTTGTCATCTGAATCTCTCGGGACAAGTTGCAAAATATCAATTCTGAATATTATCATAAATGTCTCATTTTGCTAAATAACGTGCGGTATAACATGATTTACAAGAAGTTTATTTCGGACGTAGAGGAGACCTAGCTGTCACTTCTGTCACGAAGTGGACTATAAAAGATCATAAAATAACTGAAATAATCGAGAGTTAAAGGGACTACAAACCGAAAGGCTATGTGCAACTGGACAATGAACAATAGGCTATTTTAAGTAAAAGCTCTTGCAAATCATATACTCAAAACCGTTCACGGAGAAAGAAAAGATTACACTGTTTGGCGGTCGAATCAAAATTTTTGGATCAGTTTACGGTTGGCAGTTAACTTCAGTATGACTGCTGTAAGAGAGAATAGCCAAAAATGTTACAAGTTAACGGAAAAATTCGTTTCAAGTTTGCCGAAGAAGTCAGGCTTATGAACTATATAAAATTTACCGGAGCAGTGTCGCGGAAAGAAATTCCGGCTTCAGATGTTGTGCAGCTCTAAATCTTGGACAAGCTGTTTACGCTTCAAGGAAGTTAACGTTTATTGTAGGATAACAAGCGAATGGTACTATAGACATTGTACGAAAGGATGAAAAAGCTTTTATATAAACAACCGGAAAGCGCCCACTGGATTGAATTCCTAAGAATTACCACACAGGCGACATCCGGAATACAAACCTGACCCTGCCGCAATACGTGAAACTATGAACAAATTAAGTTCGTTTGAGTTCCAGAGGTACACGTGTGGGATTGCAGACTTTAAGTTTCATGCGGTTCTTTGGGGAAGGCACTTCAAGTCCCAATTTTTCGTCTTCAGTACTTGTAACCTGTGTTGTCAGGTTGGCTTCAAGCTACTAAGTGAACCGTTCAATTCACGTGACGCTATGAATTAACACGTTCCTGGCCTACAACGCGCTGTGATTGGTTAAAATGAATTACGCAACGTATTGTGATTGGCTAAACTGAGCTATTTTTGAAATTGTTGCCGAAATTAGCAACGGCGGCGTTGTTTTTACCGCCAAAACCTTTCGCTAGGAAACGCCTAGAGCAAAAGCCTAAAAAACTGAACTAACGCGACGGTTCGTTTGAGAGGATGGTAAAAATGAAAATAAAATTTACGTCTTTCCTGAAACAATTAGATTCTAGAGACTGGACGAGTTACATTTTGTAAACGTGATCTGTTTTCAGAACAGCGTCTCAATATATCAAAAGACACAAAAGGCAGTTGCGATAACATTTAAATATTTTGAGGAAATAGATTAAAGTAGTCTATTGTTCACAAAGTTGTCTGGGATCAATTGTTTCACAGTTTGTGCTGGTCAAAAGGTCGCGATCGTTCAGCCACAATTTACCCTTAGCTAAAATTACAAATGCTAGCCGAACTAAAAAGATAATCAGAGTGTTCCTCAAGTGTCGGGTGAAAACGATAACTTGAACTAATTAATTTCGCAAAACAATAGTTCTTTACAATTTCGACTGAAAAGTTCTAAATTGTATCTGGAGTATGTAAACCACGCAAAGGAAACAAACGGATGAAGAGATTAGTGTGTGAAAAAGTTCCCACGAGAAACGTTTCCAGTTTGCGCGTGTAAATGTACCACGAGGACGTGCGCCTAAGCATAAACTGTGGGTTGAGGAAAGTTCTGGCAAGCGTGGGTTGCTTGGCAGTTACCCTGGTCCCAGCGGTTTTTCTTGATTTTTCTCCGCATGAGAGAGCTGCGAGGAGCCGCGAAGCGGCGAACACGAGCGCCGCTACGCGAAAAGAAGAAAAATGAAGAAAAACCTCTGAGACCAGGGTACTTGGCAGTAATCTGGTCTTGGTAAAGATAAGGCAGATCTCGTTTTAATTAAAACTTACAGCTAACAACAAAAATCATTCTTAACCGATTCAACGGAAAACGTTGACTCGATCAAATAACTCCACTCGTGATAAATTGAAACAACGCGAAAATAATTTCACAGCGTGCAAATCGACCAAAATATGGAAATATACAAAAAGAGAACAAGAAATTAAATGTAACATTTAGTGTGTGCTAACACTTGCACCGGAGAAGACAGAAGGCTCATCTCTGTCGGCTCTCAACTCAGGTGACCTCAGGTTTGTGAGACGTTTCAAAATGATTGTCACACACAGAGGTGTAAATAAACTTTAAAAATAAAATACGCCTGCGAAGGATATCGTATAAGTTTCAGTTGCTAGTCACTACCGTTGCTGTGTGGTCCGACAAACATAACGGACAGTTTTTAAAACATTGGTCCAGATGGTGCCATTGTTGCTCTTTTGTACGCCGGTGGTTATCGACGCATGCGCAGACACATTATCCCTTGCAATCTTAAAGCGGCTCAGTCACGGTGTTTTGAGTTATTTTGGCCACATTCAAAATTACCTTTAAATGGTAGGAAACCTGAAAATAACAGTTTAATGAGATAGAAAAACACCAAAGAGATAATGATAAACTATAAAGAAACAAGGATGGCTAAGGATGGAGAAGATTGACACGGATTACAAACGACGAATTTGAAAAATTGAGGCTAAACTTTTCAACATGCGCAAACCGTGACTGAGCTCCTTTAACCTTAATTGTTACTGTTCCGGGTTTCTGCGAGTTACAAAAGACAGTCATCTGTGACTGGTGGAAACCCGTAACAGTGACAAACATAGAAGAGAAATGTCTATTCGCAATCTGTGCATTGAAGGAGCTTTAAGTAAGAATTAAATATCTGATGACTTTCACAATAAATTTTCCACTAAATTCTGCTAACTTCAGATCTCATGTTACATAAAGAAATAATAGAAGGAATAATTAATGACAAAAATAATAAACAAAATGACAAGCACAGAAGAAGGATGTTCTGATGTACCACTTGAAAAAGTGACGTTTGCGAAGCACTGTCACTAATCGTGCTGCAGTATTCTACTGTTTCTTCAGAATAAATGGACCATAGGTCGTTAGACCGAAATTCAAGAGAACGACAAAAGCCACGAATCGTGCTTGTCACCGCAGCTAAACTCATAACCATAATCTGAGCGAAATTTAAAACGTGAACAGTAAGAAACTGGAGGACAATCAAAGAAGGCGCTCCGCAAACGTCACTTTTCTCCGCGTGAAAGGAACTCATAGACGTTTGCACGCAGGTAGAGCTCGAGTTCCCCCGCTCTCTAGTGTCCGGTTTACGTTCAGGTCATTTCACCTCCCCCGACATCCTCAACATTTCTTGAATTCTGGGACAAGTTTTTTTTAGAATATATTCGCCAACTTTTCTCACCTAGATCGGGTGTCAACCACCAAGCTCAGTTACTGTATATAGAAACCGAAGTTAGCAACGTCCAGAACTTGTAAGAAAACTTGTCGCATCGGAGCAAGTTTGGTAATTAAACAACAACAAAAAAAACAATAGTCCTTTTGGTATCGCAAGCCCCGGGGGACTTTTTCCGCGAGGCTAAGCGGAAAAGGTTGGACTAGAAAACTTAAATGCTTCAGCACCGGTCTCCACGTAATATAACAATCATTGACCTTATCACTGGCAGATAGAACCGTGAAAAAGGTTTTAGAGCAAGCAGGTGCAGTTTTCGTCAGCAGAACGAAAGACTCTGGAGAGCACAATCACCACAGGTTTATTTTAATTTCTAAGTACATGTAAATAATTCTCTTCTGGGGTGTGCTTGGCAGAATAAATAAACCACTTCACGCTCACAGTATTTTTGATGACGTTGTTCGGCGAAAAAAAAATCCGATTTTAGCGCATAAATCCGGAAATTCAACTCTGCCTTCTCATAAGTAAGCCATAATTTTAGCCCCAATGGAAAAAGAAAAAGAAAAAGCGAAAAAGAAATGACTCGCCATTAGGCACGACTGAAAACAAAACCTCGAGCTCGCACTAGAAAGTGAAAAAACAAAAAAAAAAAAAAATCAAAAAAAAAATCAAAAATCATCATCATTTCATACATTATATTCTTAGAGCCACTGTTCCTCAAATTTAATACCTGAATATTTTTAAAATTTTCCAGTCCATTAGTATAGGAAACATAAGAAAACTAGATATGAAAATTTACTCGTTGAAATCTGCTGGAATAAGAAGCCTGCAAAAACGTGGTAGGAGGAACGAAAACGCTGCTGATCGCAACTTTTCTGTGCAGCTCCGCGTTCGGCGGTACCCGTCACGCCAGGCTGAATTATCGCTAGTAATAAACGAAAAGGCGGTTTCTTGAGATCGTTACTCTGCCCGGCTGTTACAGGGATCTGCAGGCGCTCGGTTAAAAGATGCACAGTGCGAAAGAAGGCGAGAGAAATGATTTGTAAGCAGCGCGCTCCTGACACCAAGCCCCTCTCTCCTTTTTTTGCTTCCCGCTTTTCGCACTGCACTCCACCTAAATGAACGACTGGAAGAGGCCACTCTTTTCCGCATTTTTTCTTGTCGGCGTTAGGCTACGAGTAGTCAGCTTTCGTTCCCAAAATCGGCTTACGCTACGCGGAACCGTAAAGCCGGCAAAGATGAGTCAGCGTTTATCTCTCTTACGCCCGGCGCCCGCCCGCCGCACAGCCGGTGGAAGGGCGAGAAAACGCGCTGAGTATTTTCAGAGCGGGTAAACCGCAACGAAACAACATGCAAATGACCACGCTCAAACCATAAGAGAACAAATATCAGAAAGCGAAAAAAACAAAACAAAACAAAACAAAACAAAAACAAAGAAACAAAAACGCCCAGTTTCCTTTTCCTAAAATGTCGTTTGTAGTTCAATCACTGAGGCAAAGCCAGCGCGAATTCGAGCGAAATTTAACATGACTAAAACGAGCAAAATATAACATGACTTTTAAAATTATGTCACACCGTTTTTGTGTTTGTAGCGTGCTAGTTTGATTTTGTTTCCTTCCTATTTTTTTCTCTTTCCTTGCATAATTTGAAACAAGGAGAAAACAGAAACAGTCTGTAATTGCCGCAATAAGGAAATATGGCCATTTTAAGTTTTAACAAATTCTACCACCTCAGTAATGCTATAAGAAATGTGTCGCTTCCATGCTTTGAAGTCTAAATAACTTGATAGTGAAAGGGAAATACCATTCTTGATTTTTATCTGCACATTAATCACAGGTCTTTGTGCATAAAATGTAAAGATTCGTGTAGGGCGTAATGGAACAGTAGAATAATAATAATAATAACAGTATAATAATAAGAATGTAAGTTAGTGAAAGGTAGGAGAATAAAAAAGTAAATGAAGAAAAACATTTTTTTTTTCTTTTTTATTTCCAATGCACGGCTTTCTCGAATCCGGGCTTCGTTCGCAGTTCTCGATTTCCCACGTGACCTTTTACCGATTGAGCTCAGATTTCAGTGCTCTAGTCCTCTTTCAGTGAATCCCAAAATGTCTAGCATTGCACGAGAATTATAGGGAAATCGAAGCAAAAATATCTTAAAACGTTTCTGTTCGTAAAGCCATCGACCTCCTACTCCTATTTCGTCACAAATCTTCGTGTATTTGCCATGCATTTTCCAGACAAAAGAATACAAACTCTTATGTTTTGACTACACATTTCGTAATTTTATGCTTCATGGCCCAGTCAGTACCACGACAAAATGATCTTAAATTGCAACATACATTACCATATTATCTTTCTCACACCGGGTTAACTGTTAAAATCCGTACATAGTTGCGAAACAGTCAGATTTACCCCAGATTCGAGTAAACATCAAGTTGTCAAAGCGATTTCACTACTACATTACCGTGATACAGGTAGTGAGGTGGTTGTGAATATTTTGTCATCTGTCGAGGCTATTAAGTAGTATTATGAATGAATAAATAAACGAGATGAACCCTCGTTGCACTTACCATAGCCACATGTCCCCTGATTTCTCTGGTAAAGTTCGTTCTGCGAAGTGAGATCGACGAAGGCCGACGATCGCGGAGGACCGTCAACTCTGGTTGGCCACTGCTTGTCTGTTCCCGGATAAATCAATGAATCCATACGCGCGCTCCTCGTTGTTTCGCTTTCTTGAATAAGAAATAGCGATTATAGAGATCGAAAACGTAAACCACGTGCAATCAATGTGATCTGCGAAAGTAAACGCCTTGCGCGTTTTGCAATTGAGAACATACGAGAACACAAATCCTTTTAAATGGACTAAAGGTTTGCGTGGAGTAAACAAATCAATCAACGATTGCAGGCGTTTTTACGCGTTGACAGCTATTTTATACCTCCGTGCAGTGAACTGTAACGGTCGGTATGGGTGTCAAATCACCCTCTCGCAGCTATTTTTGCGATTAGTCACGCAGGATATGCTGAGTCACGCAGGAAAGAGTAGGTTCTAGTCTTTTGAAGAACCATACCCGAGACACGTACCGTAAGCTGTTGTTTTATGTAATACTCCCACTGTCCCAGTCTGACTTACTCCGGTACCGCTTTCCCTTTCAATAAGAGTAAAAATCTTTTCATCCACTTTGATATAATATCGTGCACGGAAACAGAAAAATTCACGGAAAATGTTTTCAAATAAAGTTTGCTGTGTCATGAAAGAATCATTCTTTCTATACAAATCAGCGAGAGGTTCTTGTGGTAGCGATGTGCACAAAATGTCTATTTCAATTCGAAATGCACGCGATATGGATATCAGGCACGAACTTTATCGTGAAACAATTTCTTTGTTTCCGCTCGGCTGTGATAGTTTCCGGGCAGTACCACGAGAAAATATGTGGAAATATGAGCCGTCCATCAGCTTTCATGTGGTAATTCTTACCAAAAAAAAAAAAAAAAAAAAAGACCAGCTTCAGCGAGATACGAGAACAGCGCCCAGGCGCCGGAGGGGGGGGGAAGGGAGAAAAAAAGGGGAGAAAAGCCGCCGG
>Ga0126339_10000520_pt1 | contig 21746 bp, 22 predicted proteins | sample OrbTmetagenome_2_FD_92532 | JGI IMG/M metagenome (GOLD analysis project Ga0126339, IMG submission 92532) | Coral microbial communities from Petempiche,Puerto Morelos, Mexico - Orbicella T R C metagenome | ecosystem: Host-associated > Invertebrates > Cnidaria > Coral | place: Petempiche,Puerto...
ACCTCTTGCGTAACGGCCCACATGTCGTCGAGTTGACGCTGCATCAACGCCTTTGTCGTGCGCATGGCGCGCACCCTGCCCCGCAGCGACCGCATGGCCGCCTGGACGTCCGGCATCTTCAGCATGGCCCGCACATCGACCGACAGCGGAGCCGACGTCAGGCCCTGCGCCGTAATCAGGGTGTCGAATCCCTGTCCCGTGGAGATCGTCACATCGTGGCCCCGTTCCGCGAGCACGGCCCCGAGCGCCACGTAGGGCTGTACGTCACCGCGTGATCCGAGGGTGAGGAGGAGAACGCGCATCCTGTCCGGTCCGTTTTGGCGTGCTGGCACCCGCACCGTCCACCCGTCGCGATGCGGCGAACGCAAAGCGCGGCCAGGACTCGTCTAAGCCGTCAGCATGGCCGCATGATGGGCGATATGGTCGCCCATGAAGGTGGCGATGAAAAAGTAGCTGTGGTCATAGCCCGGTTGCATGCGCAGGGTGACCGGCACACCGGCGGCCCGGGCGGCCTCCGCGAACAGGTCGGGCGTCAACTGGGTGCCGAGAAACGTGTCGGCGTCGCCCTGGTCGATCAGGATCGGCGCGCGCCAGCTTGAGTCCGCCACCAGAGCGGTGGCGTCATAGGCTGCCCACGCCCGGCGGTCGCGGCCCAGGTAGCCGGTGAACGCCTTTTCGCCCCAGGGGACCCGCGACGGCGCCACGATGGGCGCGAAGGCCGAAACGGAGCGGTAACGGTCCGGGTTGCGCAAGGCCAGCACCAGGGCACCGTGACCGCCCATGGAATGCCCGACGATGCCCTGGCGCGCCGGGTCCATGGGGAAGTGCGCGGCGACCAGCGCCGGCAACTCGTCCCGAACATAGCTGTACATGCGGTAATGAGCCGACCAGGGCGCCTCGGTGGCGTCCACGTAGAAGCCGGCGCCGCTGCCGAAGTCATAGGCGTCGTGCTCGCCGGGCAGATCCAGGCCGCGCGGGCTGGTGTCCGGCGCCACGAACATCACCCCATGGTCGGCCGCCGTCCGCTGGGCACCGGCCTTCACGGTGACGTTCTCCTCCGTGCAGGTCAGGCCGGACAGCCACCACAGCACCGGCACCGGACCGTGCTCGGCCTGGGGCGGACGGAAGACGGCGAAGCGCATGGGGGTGCCGGTCTCGGCGGACACGTGGCGATAGACGCCCTGCACACCGCCGAAGCATCGGGTTTCGGAAAGGGTTTCCACTGTCATCGGTGCTCCTGGAGCCACGTGACCCCGCGCAGCGAGGCGGCGTCCTGGCGATCAGAAGGTAATCACGGTGCGGATGGACGCGCCCTCGTGCATCAGGTCGAAGGCGTCGTTGATGCGCTCCAGCGGCAGCACGTGGGTGATCAGCGGGTCAATCTGGATCTTCCCCTTCATGTACCACTCAACGATCTTGGGAACATCGGTGCGTCCCTTGGCGCCGCCGAACGCCGTGCCTTTCCAGACCCGCCCCGTGACCAGCTGGAACGGACGGGTGGCGATTTCCTCGCCGGCACCGGCGACGCCGATGATGGTGGAGACACCCCAACCCTTGTGGCAGCACTCCAGGGCCGCGCGCATCACCTCCACCTTGCCGATGCACTCGAAGCTGTAGTCGGCGCCGCCGCCGGTCAGCGTGACGAGATGGGTCGCCAGATCGTCGTCGATCTCCCGGGGATTCACGAAATGAGTCATGCCGAAGGATTCGGCGATGGCGCGGCGCTCCGGATTGATGTCCACGCCGACGATCATGTCGGCGCCCACCAGGCGGGCCCCCTGGATCACGTTCAGCCCGATCCCGCCCAGGCCGAAGACGACCACGGTGGACCCCGGCTCCACGTGAGCGGTGTTGATCACCGCGCCCACGCCGGTGGTGACGCCGCAGCCCACGTAGCACACCTTGTCGAAGGGCGCGTCGGGATTGATCTTGGCCACCGCGATCTCTGGAAGAACCGTGTGGTTGGCGAAGGTGGAGCAGCCCATGTAGTGGTGCAGCATGCGGCCGTTGAGCGAGAACCGGCTCGTGCCGTCGGGCATCAGGCCCTTGCCTTGCGTGGCGCGGATGGCCTGGCAGAGGTTGGTCTTGCCGCTCAGGCAGTACTCGCATTGGCGGCACTCGGGGGTGTACAGCGGAATCACATGGTCACCCGGCTGGACCGAGGTGACGCCCGCGCCCACCTCGACCACCACGCCCGCGCCCTCGTGGCCCAGGATGGTGGGGAACAGACCCTCCGGATCGGCGCCGGACAGGGTGAAGGCGTCGGTGTGGCAGACCCCGGTGGCCTTGATCTCCACCAGGACCTCTCCGGCTTTCGGCCCCTCGAGGTCAACCTCCTCGATGACCAGCGGCTGCCCGGCCTCCAGCGCGACGGCGGCGCGTGTCTTCATGCGGATGGTCCTCCCCGACCGGTGTCCCGAAGCTGGCCCTCGGGGTTCGAGGGGATCATGGCCCGAACCCACCGCCGGAGGCAACGGTTCGCCTTCGAAAAGGTTGTCCCGGCTTTCGGCTTAGCGGACGTAGTTGACCAGGGACAGGGACGTGAGCGAGGACAGCGCCGAGAACGACGCCTGCAACACCGTCTCATGCTGGGCCACGGTGGCCGTGGCCGCCGCCACGTCCACCTTGGTCACGCTGTCGAGCGCGCTTTCGGCGTAGAGCTGGAACTCGGTCTGGCTGTCGACAAGCGCGGAGAGGGTATCGGCCTGCCCGGACAGGGTGTCCTGGGCGGCGGCCAGTTCGGTGACCGCCTCGTCCAGCAGGGCCGCGGCGTCTTTCATGAGGGCGGTGTCCGGCGGGCTGGTGTTCATCGCCGCCAGCAGGGACAGGGCGCGCAGGGTCTTCTCGGCGCCGCTACTGTCGGCGCGCACCCCATAGGTCACGCCGCTCCCCCCGTCGACCATCAGCACCCAATCGGTGCCGTTACCCTGGTAGTAGTCGGTGTCGGCCACGCCCACGATGGGCGTATAGGCCGGGTCGCTCACATCCACCGGCGCGGCCGTGGCGCCGTTCCCGCCGAACACGGCCATGCCGCCGAACTCCGTGTTCAACAGACTGGCGACGGACTCCCGCCAGCCGATAGCCGAATCGCGCAAGGTGCTGGTATCGGTGACCGTGCCATCGATGTTGGCGGCGATGTCCACCTTGGCGGCCTCGACGATATCGAGAATGTCGGCCAGGGCGCCATAGCCCGTCTCCACCATGGACTTCGCCGTATCGGCCTGGGACACCAGCCGCTCCGACGCCGCGAGGTCGGCATCCAGGCTGACCGCCAGGCCGGCGGTCCCGTTCAGGCCGGCGAGGGAGGGACTTTTGAGGCTGGAGCCCTGCTGCATCAGGGCGGCGCTGTACTCCCCTTGAACCCGCATCGCCTGGGTCAGCAGGGTGGCCTGCATGGTGCTGGTGCAAACCCGCATGGGACCCTCCGCTCAATCGTCTTGGTCTAATTCATCATGGCGACGAGGCTGTCGAACATGTCCTGGGCGGTGCTCATGACCTGGGAGACAGCCTGGTAGGACTGCTCCAGGGCCAGCAGCTTGGCCGTTTCCTCATCCACGTTGACGCCATGGGCGTTGTCGAAGCCATCGGACAGGGTGGCGAGGGTCTGTGCCGACAGCGTCGCGGTATCGTCGGCGGCCTCGGTCCTGTCGGCGACGGAGTCCACCAGGGCGGCGATCTGACCGACGGCCGAGCGGTCGGCGGCGGCCATGGTCCCGGCGGCGTCGAAGGCGATGGGATCGTCCAGCGCGGTCCAGAGGGCCTGAAGACCGGCGGTGTCGCCGCTGACCAGGGCGGTGTCGCCGACGGTGGTCGAAGCCGGAAGAGCCGTCGGGAAGCCATGCGTGCTCAGGGTGTCGGCCACGTCGAGGTCCGAGGCCCCGGTGCCGGAGAGGACATTGTTGAAGCCCAGGTGATGGGACAGGCCGCGCCCATCCGCGTTCACGGTCGTGTCGCCGGTCAGCGCGACGCCCGTGCCGGCGGCGTCGGCGGTCAGAACCACGTTGCCGTTGGCATCCAGGGCGGCGGACACGCCGGCCGCGCCGTCCAGCGCCGCGACCAGATCGGCATAGGTGGCGATGGTGGACAGATCGATGTCCGTCGACGACACCACGGTTCCGTCCGCATCCACCGCCATCACCGACAGGATGCCGGTTCCGCCGAAGGGGTCCGCGCCCGCGACGGCGGTGGACCCGGTCACGCTGGACGGAGCCGGGGTCGGCGTCGCCCGGTTGGCGGCGGCGTTCAGGGCCTCCATGACGCCGACGGCCAGCGCATCCAGTTCCTCCTGAACCGCCGGCAGGGTCGTGTCTCGCAAGGCAACCAGGGCGCCCAGTTCGCCGCCCCCCAGGGACGCGGTCACGTCGGCGCCATTGATCGTGATCCCCGGGATGGTGCCACCGCTCGCCGGGTCGTATGTGGCATCGGCGGTCAGGGCGCCGAAGGGCGTGTAGCTGAGCGTCCGCGCCGAGGACGTCAGCAAGGGGGTCCCGCCTTCGCTGTAGATGCGCAGTTCGCCGGTGCCGGTGTTGTAGTAGCGTACATCGGTGAGGCTGCTCAGTTCCTCCAGAAGGACGCGCTGGGAGTCCAGCAGGTCCGCCGTGGACCCGCCGGTGGCGTTGGCGCGCGCGATCTGGTCGTTGAGATCGTCCAACCGCACCAGAAGGGCGTTGATCTCCTCCACGGTCTCACCGATGGCCGCGTCGGCGGTGGTGCGGGTGGCCTGGACCGATTGACTGGCGTCCTGCAAGGTTGCCGCCCAGGCGGCCAGGGCATCGGTGACGTCGGCGGTGGACTGGGCGCTACCGCCGGCGTTGATCGCCTCGGTCAGGTCGGTCATGAGACCGGTCATGGCCGTTTCCAGGGCCGCGCCATTCTCGGTGGTGCCCAGCGCGTTCAAAAGGGTGTTCAGGTAGGACGCGAGGGCGGCGTCATAAGAGGACTCCGATGTGGCGCCCATGACCTCGCGCATCAGGGCGGTGTTGATCGTGTTGCCGACCCCCACCACGGTCACACCGGTTGCCCGGCCGCCGACCACGGATGTGGCGGTGTTCAAGGTCTTGGCGGTGTAGCCAATGGTGTTGGCGTTGGTGATGTTGGTCGAGGTGACGGACATGGCCGCTTGCGTGGCCATCAGCCCGCTGCGCGCGGAGTGGACAATCCCGGAGATCGAGGTGATGGCCATGGGAGGGACTCCTAGAGTTGCGGCGGGGCAGCCGACGATCCGCTTTGCGCACCCCCGATGGCGACCGGAGATCGCCGCCCATTCATGGCGCCGTCCTCGTCCGGCAGGGCCTGCATCACGGCATCCACGCGGCCGTCCATCGACTCCCGAAGGCCATGCCAGCGCCGCCGGTTCTCCTTGGTGAGGGCCACAAGATGGCGGATACCGAGTTCCAGGGCCTGAATGTCAAGCAGGCCGGCCTCGTTCAGCGCGCGGACCCTCGGCTTGAGAGCGGCACTGAGCAAGGCGTAGTCCTGAGCCAATGCCTCTTGCGGCCGGGTCAGCGACGCCGGGGTGTCGGTGACCCCCTGATCCAGAAGCACCGCCTCCAGTTCCGCCAACTCAGTCAGGCGACGCAGGACGGCCAGGTACTGAAGCAGCAAGGGACGGGCGGCGTGGGCCTCGGAATGGATGGGCATCACCAGCCTCCTCGTCTCGGGGTGTCCACCAGGCGCGCGGCCTGGGCGTATGCCAAGCCGGACCCGTGGTGCCGTCGTGCCGCCTCCAGGCGGGCGGCGACGGCCTCCTGTTGTGTTGTCAGGGCCTGGAGGCTTTCGGCCAGGGCACTGGCGGCGCGGAGTGTGTCGGTTCGGGACGAGGCGCCCGAAACCGCGTCGGCCAGTCGGGCGGCCCGTGAGACCTGTCGCAGCGCCCGGGCCAGGTCCCGCTCAAGGGTTGCCTTGCTGGGCATGACCGTTACCTTTTGGCGTTGATGATGTCGTCGAACATTTCCTGCGCGCTCTGGACGATCTCGCTGGCGGCGCTGTAGGCCTGCTGGGCGGTGATGAGCTTGCTGAACTCGTCGGCGGTATCGACGGTCGACCGCTCCAGCGATCCGGCGAAGACGGCCCCCGAACCGGACGTGCCCGCCGTCACGTAGGTGACGGTCCCGGACTCGGTGGTGGGCAGGTAGGCGTTGCCGGAGATCGCCTCCATGCCATTGGTGTTGGGCACGGTGCCCAGCGGGATCCGGTAGATCGGATAGCTCACGCCGTTGTCGAAGTTGGCGTACACCAGCCCGTCCTGGGTGACGGTGGAGCTGTAGAAGGCGCCATAGCGCACCCCGTCCTGGGAAACCGTGTCGACCTCGATCTCCACGTCGCCGTCGCTGTTGCTGGGCGCGTACTGGCTCAGACCGTCCGCCTTGCCGATGGTGCCGGGGTTGTAGGCGATGTCGCTGTCGGAAGCACCGGTGGTCCAGGCGGTGATTTCGATCGGGAAGGGATCGGCCGAGGCTGTGTCCAGGACCCCGTCCTTGAAGGTGAGTGTCAGCGTCGCGGGCGTGGTCGTCCCGGACACCGTGGTGCCGTCGGACGACAGCACCGGATTGCCGACGGTCATGTCCCAGGTGTTGACGGCTGTCTTTTCGTAGGTCAGTTCGACGGTGTGAGCGACGCCCAGGCTGTCGAAGATCTCGACGCTGGTGGTCACCGTGTCGCCGATCGCGGCGGTGGCCGGCAGATTGGCGCGCACCGCGAGTTCGCTGGTGCCCACGGCGGTGCCGTTGATGGCGTGCTGGTTCACGGCCTCCAGGTTGGCGGGCGAGGTGCCGCCGACGACGTCGCCGTTCTGGTCGGTCGGATAGCCCTGTAGGTAGTAACCATTGCTGTTGACCAGATAGCCGTCGTCGTCGGGGTAGAAGTCGCCGGCCCGCGTATAGGCGAAGACATCGCTGTCCGGCGACGTGCTCACCACGAAGAAGCCATCACCATCGATCGCCATGTCGGTGTCGTTCTCGGTGCCGATGATCAAGCCTTGGTCGGCAATGTTCTGACTCGGATTGGCGATCACACCCGCGCCCGTGAAGTTCCTCTGCGAGCTGGTGCCGGAGACAAGGCTGTAGAAGCTGGCGTTGCTGGCCTTGTAGCCGATGGTCTCGCTGTTCGCGAGGTTGTTCGAAATGCAGGAGACGGCGGCGGACTGGGCATTCAACGCCGTCACGGCGATGCTGAGGGAACTGCTGAGGCTGCTCACGATGAGGCCCTCCGGAATAGGAAACGAGCGGAACCTGATGGCGGACGCGGCTCAGGCGTCGGCCGTCTTGGGCTGTCGGGCGCTGACGATGCTGTCGAGGCCGGCGGTGCTGCCGTTGGCGAGCACCAGGACTGGCGAGCCGGTGGACCAGTCCACCTCGCTGACGATGCTGGTCGCGTGCAGGTCCAGGGTTTCGGTCTCGCCATCGGCCAGTTCGGCCGTGGCCACCAGGCGATAGGTGCCGTCGGGGGCCATCGTGTTGCCGGTGTACTGGCCTTCCCACGCGAAGGTGTAGGCTTCGCCGGCCTCCGGGGTGACCTCGGTCTGGTAGACGGTCCTGCCGTCCTCGTTGAGGACTTCAAGCGTCAGCGACGTGGCGTCTTCGGGGATGTCCATCGACCAGGACGCGGTCTCGCCGTCATAGTCCTGGGATGAGGCATCGTAGGTGATCTCCATGCCGACAAAGCCCAGGGCCGTCTCAGCGGCCTGGTTGTTGGTGGAGAGCACCAGGTTTTCCAGGTACTGGTTGGTCAGGATCTGCTGCTCGACCTCGGAATAACTCAGCAATTGCTGCGTGAGTTCATCGGTATCCGTGGGGTCCAGCGGGTTCTGGTTCTCCAGCTGCGTCGTCAGCAGCGTGACGAACATGTCGTAGTTGTCGGACAGTTCGGTGATCGACGAGGCCGTGGTGAGACTGATGCCGCTGTTGTACGTGCTGGTTAGGGTCGCGGAATCGATGGTCATGGGGAGCGCCTTTCGACCGTCGGGGAAGGCCGCGGCGCCAAACGCGCCACCAGGGCCTGGGACTGGTCGAGAAACGCATCAGCGCCGCGAACACTGGCGCGACATCCGGTGAAAAAAAATCGGCGCGCTCGCGCCAGGATATCGTGCCCCGCTTCGTGTCATGGGCGATCGGCGCAGGACCGAGCGTCCCGGCCGCGTCTTCCCAACGAGGCCAGAAACGGCCTCTTGACTCCCGCGTTCCGAAGCAAGGAGCACAGAACATGCCCGTGATCACGACCAACACCGCGGCCAACTCGGCACTGCGCTACCTGAACATCAACTCCGCCGAACAGACCAATGCCTTGAATCGCATCGCCAGCGGCTCGAAGGTCAACAAGGCGTCCGACGACGCCGCCGGCCTGGCCGTGGCCACCAAGCTGCAGAATGACGTGGCAGTGTTGAACCAGGCCCAGACCAACGCCTCGCATGGCATCGCCGTGCTGCAGACCGCCGACGGCGGCATGGCGGAAATCTCCGACATCCTGGAGCGCATGAAGGTGCTGGCCACGCAGTCCATGTCCGGCGCCGTGACCGACACCGAGCGGGCCTACATCGACGCCGAGTACTCGGACCTGATCACCGAAATCGATTCCATCGCCTCCGGGACGCGCTTCAATGGCGAGGCCCTGCTGGACGACAGTGGGCAGCATGGTCCGACGGCCGGTGGCGCCGAGTACCTGGTGGGCACCGATGTCGCCAACGACATCATCACCGTCGTCATTAATCCCGTGGACTCCGCCACCCTGACCGTGGCCACGGGTGTCGACACCGCCGCGAACGCGACCACCGCCCTGGGCGAGATCGACGCGGCGATCGACCTGTTGGCCACCGCTCGGGCCGAGGTGGGCGCGCAGATGGGCCGCTTCGAGTACCGGGCCGGCCAGTTGGCCAGTTCCGAGGAGAACCTGGACGCCGCGCAGTCGGCCATCATCGATTCCGATATCGCCGAGGAGCAGGCCAACCTGTCCTCGGCCGAGGTGTTGACCAACGCGGCCATCGCCGCGCTGTCCCAGGCCAACCAGATGCCCCAGAACCTGCTGAAGCTTGTTCAATGACACGACGGATGAGGATGTAGGGGTCGGGACGGAGGAGGCCGACGCGTAACGCCGGCCGCCGTCCCTGGCCTTGGTCGACCGGGGCCGTGACCCCGGTCGCCATCCTTCCTGATCGGGAGACAGGCCATGAGCAGCATCGTGTCCTCAAGCATGGTGACCGGTGGCAGCGGCACCACCTACATCACCGGCTTGTCCGGGCTGGACACCGCCGCGCTGATCGAGGCCGCCGTCGCGGCCAAGATGCAGCCGGCCTATACCATCGACAACCAAGTGGAGGCCCTGCAAGCCGAAGCCGCCGCCTTCCAGGAGATGGACAGCCTGCTCGCGGCGTTGTCGGACGCGGTGGAGCCGCTGGCCGGCCAGGCGGACTCATCGGTCTTCGACAGCAAGGCCGCCTACCTGACCTCGGCGCTCGACGACCCGGCGTCGTACATGAGCGCGACCGTGACCGACGAGGCTGCGGTCGGTCTCTACGACATCGAGGTGGTGCAACTGGCCACCAGCCACAAGGTGGCCTCCGCCGCGCAGGCCAGCGAGACGGCGCTCGGTCTGGACGGAACCTTCACCCTCACCGCTGATGGGGCCACCGGCGCCACCATCACGGTGACGGCCGACATGACCGTCTCGGACGTCGCCGAGGCCATCAACGCCGCCAGCGCCGACAGCGGCGTGGTGGCCACCGTGATCGCCACCGGCGATGGCGCCAAGACCCTGGTGCTGTCGACCAGCGACACGGGTGTGTCCATGACCATGGGCGGAGACACGGGCGGCGTTCTGACGGGCCTGGGCCTCACGGCGGCGGACGGAAGCTTCGCCAATGAACTGCAGGCCGCCCAGAACGCCGTGCTGACCGTGGACGGCGTGACCGTCACCAGCGCCGACAACGACATCGAGGATCTGCTACCCGGTGTGTCCGTGAACCTGTATGCGGCCACGGCCGGGGAGACCATCACCCTCGAGGTAGGCCAGGACCTGAGCGCCGCCGTGGAGGCCATCGAGGCGTTCGTGGATGCGTTCAACGCCTATCGCGCCTTCGCCATCACCCACCAGCAGACCGAAGACGGCGTGGGCGCCGCCGAGGACGCGGTGCTGTTCGCGGACACCACGCTCAAGAGCGCCAATGCGGCCCTCTACGACGCCGTCGGCACCGAGGTCGACGTGGACGGCGTGACCCACACCCTGGCCACGCTGGGGATCGGCCTGGGCGCCGGCACCATGCTGAGTATCGACGACGACACGCTGGAGGAGGCTCTGCTGCAACGGCCCGAGGTGGTGGAGGCCTTTTTTTCCAGCGCCGGCACGTCGTCATCGTCGGATCTGGGCGTTGTGTCCCTGCCCCCCTCCCTGGCCGCCGGCAATTACACGGTGGACGTCACGGTCGACGCGGGCACGGGGGAAATCACGGCGGCGACCATTGGCGGCGTGGCCCTGGAGGTCTCCGGATCAACCCTGAGGGGGGCCGAGGGTTCGGCCTTCGAGGGCCTCTCGATGGTCTATACCGGAACGGCCAGCGCCACCATGACTCTGACGGTCCGCCAGGGCTTGGCCGATCAGGTGATGGGCATGGTGGACACCTACACCAACGACACGGACGGCCTGATCACCGCCAAGCAGGAAAGCCTGACAAGCACGATCGCGGACAAGCAGGAGCGCCGCGCGGACATCGCCGACGGCGCGGTCGACTATGAGGAAAGGCTGATCACCTATTACGCACGGATCGAGGAACAAATCGCCTTAGCCCAAACGAAACTACAGTACATCGAAGCCCTCCTGAACAGTGACGACGACTAATCTCGTTTTTTCAACAAAACGGAGGTCCGGACCATGACCGAACTCGCCACCGCCATCGCCGCCTACGGTCAGGCTCGCCGTCGGCAGCCACCCTTGAAAATGGTTGTAGAAGTATATGATATGCTTCTCACATTGGTGAATCGGGCGCGTGCGGCTCGTATCGATGGTGGGCGGCTCACCGAGGTTCACACGCTGTCGCTCGTGGGCCGTGTTCTGGTGGCGCTGGATGGCTGCCTCGACCGACAGGATCCGCGCGCGCAGCCCCTGACCCGGACCCTCAGCGCGTACTACAAGGGCGTTCTGGTGCAAGCACACACCGCCGCCCGCAGCATGGGCGAGCCGGGTCTGGAGCGCTATGCCAGCGTCTACCGGCAGCTTCTGGTGATGCGCAACGCCTGGGCGTCGGTGGCTGGTGTGGCGCCACTACCGACAACGATTGCGAAACGCGATGACCAAGTCCCCGACACCGCAAGAGAAGAACCGGCAGAAATTGCCGGGTGAATTTTCTATATGCCTTTTATAGGATAAGTGACGGGAGAGCAGTCTTGACCATGAGTTCGATCATGAGTTCAGCGTCAAGCCCTGCCGACACGCGGCTTATCGGCGGGATGGGACCGTGGACAGAGGATGCAACCGCGTCCTGTCCCGAGGAGAACTTGTCCGACGCCAATGCGGACGAGGACCTCATGACGTGTGTTCAGAATGGTGATCGAGACGCGTTCAGGCTCCTCGTCACCCGCCACGTGGATCGTATCGTCGGCTTAGCCCGGCGCGTCGTTGGTCCCGCCGAGGCCGAAGACATCGCCCAAGAGGTCTTCCTGAAGGTGTGGTCCCGGCGCACCCAATGGCGCCCTGGGGGAGGTGCCTTCCGGACCTGGCTGTATCGTGTCGCCCTCAACCAGTGTATCGACCGAACCCGCAAGCGCACGGCCGTGTCCTTGGACGAGGCGCCGGACGTACCGGATCAGGCTGATGGTCCGTTGGAAGTCTGCGAAGCGCACGAGACGGCGGCGCGGTTGCGGGCCGCCCTGCAAAAGATTCCCGAGCGGCAGAGAATAGCCATAACCCTATACTATCATGAAGATTTGACAGCCGCTCAGGTAGCCACTATCATGGGCCTGAAGTTAAATGCAGTCGAGTCTCTGCTGAAGCGGGGAAGACACAATCTGCGTGCGTTGCTTGGCTGATCCACCGAACGTGGATGATCTCAACGGTTCACCGAATGTGAACAAGCCGATGTGCCATAAATGTCTCCCAAACAATTCCGGGTGTTGATCGACACGCTCGGTACCGACATGGCGAAATGGCCACCGGACCAGCGTGCCGCGGCGAAGGCGTTGCTTGCGTCTTCCTCGGAAGCGCAAGAGATCTTCGCCGAGGGCTTGGACGTGGAGCGGCTCCTGAACGTGCCGGAGCCCCCTTTGTCCGACGATCAGCGAAACACCCTTATCGATAAAATCATGAATAACCTCGACGATAGCGAGGCGTAAGCGCCGTGATGACAAATCGCGGGGCTGGGGTGGCGATTGTTGCCCACGACGGCGAGGACGTGTCTGCCCTGCTTGTCTCGGGCGCCTGAACCGTACCGGGTTGACGGCAAGCACGGTGTTGGATGCAGGCCGACGACAGGGTCACCGTTTTTTTCGACCTGACTTACCGGCTCTCCTCCATCAGGTCGCGCCTATCTGCTGACCGGCCCGTCTGGATCATCCCACGGCCGCACGTTGCCAATGCGATCCAGTAAAAAATCAATAAACACACGGACTTTTGCCGACAGAACGTTTGTTTTCGGATAAACAAGCCACAGAACAGATCGGTCCTCAACTACCCAGTCCGGCAGAACACGAACCAACGTACCATCCTTGATTTCGCGATGGACGCTCCACAAAGAGTTCACCGACACCCCGGCCCCCGCCATCGTCGCGATTTTCTGGCTCAACCCATCATCCACGATCAAGCGGCACGCCGCCCGGCGCGGATCGAAGGCACCGGATCGCCCGTCCGGCCCCGCCAAGGGTCGTGATGCCTGATCCCTGAACGCCAACAGGCGATGAGCGCGGAGGTCCGCGGGATTCTCCGGCGTACCGTGGTCCGCCAGGTACCCCGGTGACGCGCAGAGGATGCGGGTGTCGTCCGCCAGCTTGCGTCCCTTGAGGCTGGTATCCTCAAGAACCGTATTGCGGAGCGCGAGATCGAAACTGCCTTCGATCAGATCGAACTGGGTGTCCGACAGACGCAGGTCGAGCGAGACACCTGGCTGCATCGCGAGGAAGTCCGACAGGATTGGCGCGATGTAGAGCTGCGCGAAGGTACTGGGCGCGGAAAACCGCAGGAGGCCGGTCGCACGCGGACGCCCCATGCCGAGGGCCGCCCGCGCGGCATCCTCCTGCGCCAGGATCTCGCGGGCAAAAGGCAGAAACTCGGCACCATCCAGCGACACGGTGACCTTTCGTGTCGACCGGTGCAACAGTTGCACGCCGAGGGTGCGCTCCAGTTTGGCCAGCCTCGCGCTTGCCACAGCCGGGGCAAGGCCGAGTTCAGCCCCCGCGGCGCTGATGTTCAGCGTATCCGCGGCCAGGACGAAGAGACGCAGGCTGTCCGTATCCATGAGATTATAGAGATAATCCGAATTCTGAACTCTTAGAGTCGCTGTTTATCACTTTTCTCAAGAAAGTATAGTCCGTCCGTATCGAACGTCCAAGCCCTCAGGGCCGACTGCGAAACGGAAGGGAAAGCCCATGGTTGACCAAATCGGATGGATCGTGGAAGCGAAGATCGCTGACGGCAAGCGCGATGAATTCAAGGCCGTCGCCGAGGAGATCGTCGCGAAGACTCGTGAGGAAGAGGGAACGCTCACCTACCAATACTTCGTCTCCGACGACGGCGACGTCCTGGTGCTCGAGCGCTTCGCCGATGTGGCCTCCGCCCATATCCACATCGACACCTGGGAGAGCGTCGCCGAGCGCTGGCTCACCGTCGCTCCGGCAACGCGCATGGTGCATCTCGGCACGCTTCCCGATGAGCTGCGAGAGCGTCACGCGGCGCTCGCGCCCAAGCTCATGAAACCCTTTGCCGGATTCAGCCGGTGATCGCCCGTGCGTTCACACAGGCCAAAAGGAAGAAGACCATGACCTGCTACTCCGTGCTGGCCGTCACCCCGACGACCGAAGACTGGATCCCCGACTACATCGGCCCGGCGAATGCCCTCGTCGCCGAGCATGGCGGCCGGTATCTGGCCAGGACCGCCGGCCACGAGCAGATGGAAGGCGAGGAACAGCCCGCCGCGTTGCGCATCGTGATCGAATGGCCGTCCCGGGAAGCGGCGCTTGCCTTCATGAAAGACGAACGCTATGGGCCGCACCTGAAGGCGCGCACGGCGGGATCCGAGAGCTTCCATTTCCTCATCGAAGGCAAGGACGATCTCGCCTGAAAGCTGTCATCGCATCGCGGCGGATTTCCGTGCATGCGCATCAAGGGCCACCGGATACTCATGCGCGGGCGGACCTCCGAGACCCTCGAGAGGGCCGCGCATGCCGTCGGCGCGGACGCGGTCGGTTACCCATCATCTCTTCAAACCGCATCACGCGGACCTCCGAAAGCATGCTCGGGCCCGCCCCCTCTCAGCTCCTCCTTGGAAGGATTCTGGGATCGATCCGATCCCGTACCCTCCAGATCGCTCACACCATCTGTCAGCAACAATTCACTGTCCAAATAGTTGACTTGCCATTAAGTTGTGTATATCAATGTTGTCTGCATCAAGGTTGTGTTTATCACCTGGTAGCATGCATGCCCATATGCACAAGGATGTATGCACCCATATCGTGCAACACGTAGACTCTATGGAACTCGATTGAACTTGAAATTCTCAACCGTGCGAGAACGAGAGCCTTGAGAGGGAAAGAGAAATGAGCGCCAAGTCTCGACCCTTATCCATGCTTGACGCCGGACCAATGGACGCGCGAACGGCTATCGCGATACTCGTCGACCCTGGCACATTTACTGAATTACATGGCCTCGTCGAGCACGACTCGCGTCACTTCGGCGCCGAACGTCGAACGGTGCCAGGCGACGGTCTGATCACGGGTCACGGAAAAATCGACGGTCGCACTGTTCTCATATACGCCCACGATCGCGCGTTCCTGAGCGGTAGTTCCGGTCGAATGCATGCAGTCAAGATATCCAGCCTGCTGGATCTCGCACTTCGCATTGGCGCACCGATTATTGGAATAAACGAATCCTCTGGCATCAGGATTCATGAAGGCGTCGATGCGGGCGCCCAGTTCGCTGACGTTTTTTACAAGACCGTGAAGGCATCCGGCGTTGTGCCACAGATCTCCGTGATATTCGGTTACTGTGCCGGTGGTGCATCTTATACGCCCGCGCTGACCGATTTCATCATCATGGCCGGCGATGACGCCGCAATGTTTCTGACGGGGCCATCTGTTATTCAGGCCGCAACCGGTGAAAGTGTTACCAAGGCCGAGATCGGTGGCAGCCGCATGCATGCTCAGGTGACTGGGCTCGCCCACTTTCGTGCGAAAGGACGCTTTCATGCCGTCGCTCTCGCGCGTGAACTGCTCAGCTATCTTCCCCAGAACAATGCCACCCGACCAGCGTTGAGGAATGAGGGCGACATAGCGTATCGCACCACCAAAAAGCTCGAATCAATTATCCCGTCAGCGAAGTCTGAACAATACAACATACTCGATGTAATCCAGGAAATTGTCGATAACGGACATTTCTTGGAAATTCAGCAAGAATTTGCCCCGAATATTGTTTGCGCGTTCGCCCATCTTGCAGGTCGGTGCATCGGTATTGTCGCCAACCAGCCCGCCTTCAAAGGTGGTTGTCTGGACGTTAACTCATCCATCAAGGCGGCCCGCTTCGTAAGAACGTGCGATTCATTCGACATACCGCTCCTCACGCTTATTGACGTGCCTGGTTATCTACCCGGTCTTGAACAGGAAACCGGCGGCATTATTGGCGCGGGCGCGAAGCTGTTGCATGCGTACTGCGAGGCCAGCGTTCCGAAAATTGCCGTCGTGCTGCGCAAGGCGTACGGCGGGGCCTATCCCACGCTCGCGAACGCGTCTGCGACCGACTTCATTTTTGCCTTGCCCGAATCGGAAATTGCCGTGATGGGCCCGGAGGGCGCGGTTTCCGTGATTTTCAGACGGGAACTCGAGAACACTGGACAGGCGGCGGTGCGTCGCCTCGAACTAATCGAAGAGTATCGCGAGGCCCATGCGAACAGCGCGTATTCTGCCCGCAAGGGATATATAGATAACATTATTGCCAAGCAAGAAGTGCGAAACGCACTTATACCAAGCTTCGAGATACTCATTGAGAAAATACAAAATACTCCATTACGTCGTCACTCAAACATCCAGCTATGAGGAAAGCGGCATGAAAATTCCCCGATTTCCAGATAACGATTATAGCACGGACGCAATTGAAACCCGTCTTCATTGGCTGGAGGATCGGATTGGTCGGTCATTTCCGCACTTGGCTGGACAGAGTTATCCAACTGAACTGGTTAATGGGACGTGCGAGAATGTTGTCGGCTTTGTAGGGGTTCCGGTCGGCGTCGCGGGCCCTGTCAGGATCAACGGCGTTCGGGCGTGTGGTGATTTCATCGTACCGCTCGCAACGACGGAAGGGACGCTCGTTGCCTCTTTTTCACGCGGCATGCGGATCATTACGGCCAGCGGTGGATGCAGTGTCATCGCACCCAACAACTCCAGTGCGCCGACAGGCACTGGCGCATATCGTTTCACCGGCGATGCGCTCATCAAAATCTCTGCAGTTGTGCTGCGGGATCCGTCTCTGGCGACGCAGTTCGATTCATGGTTGAGAGCCAATGCCACAGCGATCGCTGATGCGGCAAACGCCACTAGCCGGTATGCAAAAGTAAGAGAAGTCAGCCCGTTGTTTCAGGGCGACTTGGTGGGTCTCTCTTTTATTTATGAGACAGACCAGGCGATGGGTCTGAACATGGCCACGAAAGCCAATGACGCGGCTTGCAGGTTCATCATGAACAACGCCCAGGATCTGGTTTGCGATTACTACAACACTCTCGGTGGCGACAAGCGATTTGTGCCCGATGTGGCCAAGGGGCGCTATGTCTCGGCCAGTGTTCTCGTTTCGCGGGAAATGCTCCAGGACACCATGCGCACCACGGCCGCGCGCATGAGCCGGTTTCTTGATGCGTGCAATGGGCTGCTCGCGCAGCGGGGCGTGACCGCCCCTAACATCCATGTTTCAAATGCCCTCACAGCATTGTTCATCGCTTGCGGACAAGATCCCGCTTTCGTGACTGTATCGTTCAAGAACGCGACCACCGTATTTGAACCACGGGATAACGGCGATCTGCTGGCGTCGGTCACACTGCCCAACATGATGGTCGGCACCGTGGGCGGCGGCACACGCCTTCCCGTACAGCGCGAATGCTTGGACATCATGGGGTGTGAAGGTGACGCGCGTAAACTTTCGGAGATTGCCGCAGCGGTGGCACTCGCAGGAGAGCTTTCGGTCGCTGGCGCCATTACCGCGAATGAATTCACTCGAGCACACACGACACTTGGCCGAGGTGTGACCGGCGCGTCAACGAACGCGGGAGCGTCATCATGATCCGCCGGTTGCTCCTGTGCTGTCGCGGAGAAATCGCGATGCGGTTCATTCGAACCTGCCGTGAGCTGGGGATTGAAACGGCTGTTGTGTATCCGCACGAAGATTCCGGTGCACCTTATGTGATGGCAGCAACGCAACGCATTCCCTTGCAGGCTCGCACACCATCTGAAGCGATCCCCGAAGTCATCGCCGCCGCGAAGCTTGTCCATGCGGACGCAATTGCACCGGGTTACGGTCCACTTGCGGAAAACGCGGACTTTTCGGCGTTATGTGTTGCAGAAGGCTTTGTCTTTGTCGGTCCCAAGGCCGACGCGATCCGTCTCTCGGGCAACAAGTTTCAGGCAAGACAGGCTGCCGAACAGGCTGGTGTGCCTGTTGTTCCGGGCGCCATGATGCCGGCGGACACAGTTTCGTGCGTGCGCGTGGCGAGACAGATTGGCTTTCCGATCATAGTGAAGGCTGTATTGGGTGGCGGCGGGCATGGAATTCGTGTTGCCCGTGAGGAAACCGAGTTTTTTGGTATTCTCGAAGAAGTGAGGCGCGAGGCGAAAGGCGCCTTCGGAAGTGACCAAGTTTACGTCGAACGATTTCTCGGCGAGCAGGTCCGGCACATCGAGGTGCAGGTTATTGCAGACCAACATGGCAACGTAGTGCACTTAGGTGATCGCGAATGCAGCGTCCAGAGACGGCGCCAGAAACTTGTCGAGGAGGCCCCCGCCCCCAATCTGGATGACCGTATTCGCCAAAGCCTCTACCGCTCGGCGCTAAGTATGTCAAAAGCCATCGGATACGACAGTGCGGGCACCGTTGAATATCTCGTGGATCCAACCGGCCGCTTTTACTTCATCGAGATGAACGCGCGTATCCAGGTCGAGCATCCGGTGACCGAAACGATCTGCGGCATTGACATCGTCGAGCAGATGATTCGGGTGGGCAGTGGTGAGCCGCTGGCGCTCGAACAGGACGACATCCACTTCGTGGGCCATTCCATCGAATTCCGGATATGTGCCGAAGATCCGCTGAATAATTTCTTCCCGGCCGCTGGCGTTGTGTTGTCCTACATCGTGCCGGAAGGGCCGGGCATTCGTATTGATTCCGGGATCACGCGTTTCACTGAGCAATCTACGCGCTTTGACAGCTTGTGCGCGAAGCTGATTGTGCAAGGCCGTGATCGAACTCAGGCGCTGTCCCGGGCGAAGGAGGCACTTCGGGAGTTCAAGGTCATGGGATTTCCCACCAACGTAGCTTTTCACCAATGGCTGCTCCGGCAGCCGGATTTCGTTCAAGGGAGCTACGACCTGGGAGTGATGGGGCAGTTCAGCATCTCAGCCCAAGAGCAAGCAGAAATCCGGAAGGAGCTCGTTGCTATTGCTGCGGTGTCGACCTGGCTCACCAAATGCGTCGATCTGTCGGTGGACGTGGGCGCCAACGCTTCAACAGCATCGCTCTGGCGGATGCGCAATCAACCACGCGCTTAAATTGATGTGGTCTAGGGGGTCACCATGTCGAACCTAAATGGAACAGGGCGTGCCCGGACCGCTATTTTCAATGTTGCCGGTGAGGCGGACCCAGATGCGTGTATCGACGTTACGCTTGATAGTGCGGACGCGAACATCGTCGATGTGACCATCGATGAGACGCGCCTCCATATTGAGGTGCAGCACCTCGATCATGGACTCGATCAGCACTCCGTGCCACGCCATTTGTACTGCACCGTAAATGGCATTGCGCGCGAGTTCAGTATCTGTCGGGCTGCTGACGGCCACACCCATGTGCTTGCAGACGGCTATGCGGCAAGGCTTGAAGTCCGCGCCGGACCGAAACGGACGTCCGCTTCGCCTGAAGAGAGAGAAACGATCGGCAAATCTCCATTGATTGTCGCCCCGATGCCGGCCACGGTGCTGGAAATACTGGTCGATGCCAGTTGTCATGTGCGCGTCGATGACCCGGTGATTCGTGTGGAAGCGATGAAAATGATTACGACGCTGAACGCTACCGTAACCGGCGTTGTACGGGAGATTGCTGTGACAGAAGGCCAGACCGTCGGAGTTGGCCAGATGTTGGTCCGGATCGAGCCACTGTCGGACGCTGCGGCAGGGGCGGCCCTGAAGATCACCTAAACAGCTCATGAATATTGCATTCAAGCAGGAGGACACCTGTGACCCTCGAAGCACGAATTGCTAGATATGTTACTGATGCCACCCCAAAAAGTGTTGGCGCGCCTGCCATTCAGATTGCCAAACTATCGTTGATTGACATTCTGGGCGTAACACTTGCGGGATCATGCGACCCCGAGGTCAAACAACTTGCCGATGTGGTCGAGCAATGGGGCGGTAACGGGCAATGCCGCGTTCTCGGGCGGCAAAGTGCCTTGCCGGCACCGTCGGCCGCACTGCTTAATGGTGCGGCGTCGCGGGTATTCGACTTCGATGATGTGGTCGATTCGCTAGGGACGCATCCGAGTGTAGCGATTTTCCCGCCTCTGCTCGCCATGGCCGAATTGATCGGAAAGCCGGTCAGTGGACTCGACTTTCTGACGGCGTACGCAGTAGGGCAGGACTTGTCTGTCCGGTTTGGAAACGCGCGCCGTGAAACGCTTCTAGAAAGTGGCCGTTACGACCTTAGCAAGGTGATTGCGGCAACGGCCGCAGCCGGCAAACTGTTCGGGCTGGATACCCAGGCGCTTGTCAATGCCATGGGAATCGCTTACACGTCCGCCCTTGGCGAAACCCAATGCATGATTGAGGGTGCGTCCTCGGTTTTTTATCAGCAAGGACTCGTATCATCACATGCAGTTAAGGCCGTTCTGCTTGCCGCCTCCGGACTAAACGGTGCCAGTCAGTTTCTGACGGGGCGCTGGGGTTACTATAGCGCCTTTGAGCCAGGCTCGAACCTTGAAGTCATTGAGGAACGTCTCGGAACGGACTTCAGGAACGTTGACCATATCGCTTTCAAGCCTTATCCGACGTGCCGCCCAAATACGTCAGCCGTAGCGCTGGCCCGATCGCTCGCCGGGCAGCAGACTTGGCGGGCGGACGAAATCGATCGCATTGATGTCAGAACGAATCAGCAAATACGTGATCTCGTGTGTTTGCCGGTCGAGCGGAAGCAGACTCCGTCGAGCGTGGTGGAGGCTCGATTCAGCATCGCGTACAACATCGCAACGGCGCTGCTGACGGGAGACCTGTTCCTCGACGATTTCACCGAAGAAGCCATACGTCGCGAAGACGTCCTGGCGATCAGTCGGAAAGTGCAATCGCTACATGATCTTGAATGCGAAGCCCCAAACCTGGGTGCGCATGGAAGAATTATGATCGATATCCACCTTAGGGATGGCACACATTTGAATGGCTCGATCGACTATCCTAGGGGCAATCCCAAAAATCCCCTAAGCCCGTCAGAAATTGACCAGAAATTCATTAAATGCGTCAAGCATACACAAGATGCAAGACTAAACGAAAATGCTGAAGAGCTCCTTTCTTTGATGCATGGCTTTCCTTCCGACAAGGGCGCGATAAGTGACCTTATGTCTTTGCTCTGATATTGGGTCACATAAAATCTTGGCCTGCGATCCCGACGTTTCCTGGAGCCATTGCATGACAGACTCTAGTTATAAGGTTGGCGAAACCACGTCGCGATTCGTTACCTTCGACGCCGATTCAGTACGGCAGTTTGCGGCACTCGCAGGAGACCTCAGTCCCTTGCATCATGACGATGCGTTTGCGAAAGCAACCAGGTTCGGCGGGCTCATCGTCAGCGGCACACAGTATTCCGCGCTGATGATGGGCATGGTTGCAACCTTCCTAACAGAGCGCAAGGCTGGTCTTGGTCTAGAATTCGAGTTCCAGTTCCGTCAAGCCGTCTTGGTGGGGCAGACCGTGCGCATGGAATGGCGCATTGTGTCCGTCGAACCCAATCCAAAACTCAAAGGTGACGTTATCGGCCTTGAGGGGGCATTGCTTGATGAGCACGGCGAGGTGTGCGTTCTGGCTCGGTCGAAAAGCCTCAGCATACCGAAGGATTTGCTCTGAAGCAGGGCATCCTTTTCCGGCTTTCAATTACCCACAAGTCTCTGGCATGTCCGGATTTGCGAACTCGAACCCGGAGACGAGATCAGCAAGACGAAAGAAGCCTCTCCAGAGTGAGCGTTCTGTTTCCCCCACCTGGACGCGGCGATAGTGGTGTTGGACGGTCGGCCCGACGATGACCGGGCAGGAGTTGGCCGATGGCGTTTCCGAGTTCTGATGACTGTCTTCACGACAGTCATGAAGACAGTCGTTATCGGCGTGTGG
>Ga0126339_10000521_pt1:0-7500 | contig 21737 bp, 13 predicted proteins | sample OrbTmetagenome_2_FD_92532 | JGI IMG/M metagenome (GOLD analysis project Ga0126339, IMG submission 92532) | Coral microbial communities from Petempiche,Puerto Morelos, Mexico - Orbicella T R C metagenome | ecosystem: Host-associated > Invertebrates > Cnidaria > Coral | place...
AGAGATTCATCCAAATGAACAGAGGCATTAACTGTGGAGAAGATTTACCCACTGACATTCTTGTGGTTGGTACTTGATAATTTGCTCGTAAATATAACAAGCATTATTTTCTTCTGGTCCAGAGAAAATTTTGAAGTAAGAATAAAAGATAGAAAATCCTTTAAGTTGTTATGATATTATAAATAAGATTGTTTTAAGGGAAGGTTCCACTATGCTTACATTAGGCAAGTCTGAGAATTAGGTTAATTCTAGGTATTGGGGAAAGGAATAAGAAGAAGGAAATTAGGTACCGCTAGTTGTTATTGTTACCCTTTGTAAGGAACCACATGTGGAGTAACAAGGGACAGTTCCTTTTTAAACTCGATCACACTTTTTGTTTGTATTGTAGAGTTTATATGAAAGCATCAAACTTGAACAATTCAAGATCCCAGAAGATGATGGAAATGACATAACCAGAACATTTTTCAATCCAGACAGAGAAGGCTGGCTTATAAAGGAAGGTAATGAGATACCTCCCTTTTCTTTCTCAATAAATAAGAGTTTAAATTTCTGATTAATATGACTGTGTTTTTTATTTTCAAGGTGGATTGCACAAAAGTTGGAGAAAACGATACTTTATCTTAAAAGATAATTGCCTTTATTACTTCAAGAATGTAGGGGTATGTATGCCTACAGTGTGTTGAGCTAATATATAGTATATATTTCAATTCATTCCTCTTTGACATTATGTGAAATTGAAATATCTACTCTCAAAGGCTCTGCTGTGACTTTTCAATGTATTTCTTTAAAATAAAAGTAGATTGACCTGGTTGTCTTGTAAAGACAAAAATGTATTAACATTTAATTTTTTTTTCTCTTGACTTTTTGTGTTTCAATATGAAATACATGTATTATTATAATTATTGAGTTCTCAGCCATTTGATATCCAAATGAGGAGACAGGGGTATTCTGCATTGTGTTGAAGACTGTTGACTCCTTTTACCTTGTTGTTGCACCTTCTTAACCAAAGTACTTATTATTACAGGCTCAACTGTAATGACAGCTATTGCCTGGCATTTACAGTTAAATTTAAAATGTTAGTTATGATCATTTGGACTTTTCAATAAGACAATTATTAAAATTTCTTTAAAGGACAAGGAACCCCGTGGTATTATTCCTTTGGAAAATCTTCAAGTGAGAAAAGTTCAAGATGCCAGGAGAAAGGTAATTTTGATGCTAAATACTCCTTCTTAGTGGGTAATGTTTAATAATTTTTATTAATTTTAGAATGTGTAAAATATTGAACTGACAGGATTTTAAATCACCTATCTTATGTCTCTCCAGTACTGCTTTGAAATATATTCTGCGGACAATTCATCTGGACTTATAAAAGCTTGTAAAACAGACTCAGAAGGGAAGGTTGTAGAAGGTTTGTATCATGTCAAGTGAATTAGACAATAGACATGCATGTATTGAGACCGGTGACTCTACTTCCATGTTTTCAGATTAGATATGCCTGCCATGTCCTGAGGAAACATTACTGAACATCTGATCAAACGTTTTGGTCGTGTCTTGTCAATAAAATTTGATGCACAAAGTGTGATGTTAGGAGAATCGTTAATTCAAACTGTAGCCTCACTATTCAAGTGGAGCAAGTGCTAGTTTTAGTACTGGTAAAACCTTTTATTGTTATTTTTAAATCACAGATTGCACTAACACTCTTTTGGGCCTTCCTTGCAGGTTTCTGGTATATGAGGGTTTTCGAATTTGCCAGAACTGGTTGGAGCAATGATTTATAATTAGGAGTTTGAAACTCTTTTTTCTCCTGTGATTTTTGTCTTATGATGGGAATGACCAGGAAAAAGTGAACTCATGACAATTAAGTTAATCAAAAGTTAATAAATAGGTGATCTTGTTTCAATATTTAACCCGAAACTACTATCCAATGACATTGTGGTGTATCATTGCAGCAGTATGCTTCCACACAGATTAAAATTCTTTGTAGTTTTGTTGCTCTTGAAACAAATTTAGGCCAGCAAAATTTGTATTTTCCTTTGTTTTAGATTTATTACCATAATCCTAAGTCAAAGGAAAATGCAATATTGATTTAACCAATGATGAATTTTTCAGGGCACCATGATGTTTATCGTATCTGTGCAGTCTCTGAGGAAGAAAGAGAAACCTGGATTGGCTGTGTAAAGTGAGTTGAACCAAATCATCAAACAAACAATTGTTCATGCCATGCATGTGAATGTAGCCTTCCCCTAGCCATTCTAAGGGTGCTTCCCATGCTCTTCAAAGAGCCAACTGATGTGAAATACAGTAAGAGGGTTTTTGATACAGTGGTAGAGAGTTTTGATGTTATCACCTGTTGGTCCAGGGCTCATGCTTTCACCCTGCCTCTTGCTAGGCCAGTTCTTGCAAAGTTCGGGCAAAATTTTCCTCACAGTCGGTCAATTTGCCTGGTGCCCAGCTCTTAATGAAACCTGTGTGACTTTATTATTGTTTGTAATTTGCGATGTCATGAGCTACAATGATGAAATACCAGGGTACTTGACTGATACCGATATTCACTGACTTGTGAACCTTGCTCTGAAAATAGTCATTTTCCTTTTCAGGGCCAGTATGATAGTCGATCCCTTTTATGACATGCTTCAAACAAGGAAAAAGAAGGTCACCCAGGGAGCATTAAACTAATAATACTTAATAGTACAGGAACTTTTTTACAAAATAGTTTGTATAACTCTTTGAATATCTGCCATATCTATACTCATTTAACCCATCCCCCATTCTGCTAGCTGGCACAAAAGCCAGCAAGAAGATTCAGTCATTTCAACTGGTTTTTTTTTTTTCACATTTCTCTTAATCAAGCTCCAACTTAGTTGGTACATTAGAGCTCTTCCTCTACCTTCGTGTACTATGTTAATTGTTTAAATTGGCCATATCTTTTAAAAAGGCTTTCTAAAAAGCTGATTAAAAATGGTAGACATGTACTTGTAGGCTTGTTATGAAGACATTATCATACTACAGCTAAAATTATTTTAGTCATTTATTTTCACACAAGAACTTTTTGAAATTTTTGGGACCTTTAGATTTTACCACGAGTACGAGATTGAGTGCAAGTACGATTTTCGAATTTCAAACCAGTGACATTTCCAGAGTCCTTACTTGTCATGTTGGTTTTAGGTAAACAGGGTAGCTCATGGGATGAGATGGGTATGTGATGTGATAATGTGAAGCCTGCAAACTAGAATTGAAAAGTCGTACTCGTACTCTATCTCGTACACGTACTCAAATCTAAAGTCCCCTATTAAACAGGTTCACAGTTTTACATAATCTTTGGATTTTGTCATTTAGTGGCATAAGTTTTGAAAATATAATAATACAAAAGTTCTCATGAGGTCTGAAACTACTTTGTAAAATGATTTTTAAAATCCAATCTTTCATCAATCTATGGCATTGTCAGAAAAACAGGACTTATCTCTAAAGTTTTCATCATTCTATCCCTTATGATGTCATAGATCAGCGAAACCTTGGATTACAGTAGTTTCAGGGGTACTTACCATTTACATGGGAAAACCGGAAATTCCAGTTGGAAAATCAAATGGTTCGCACCATTCCAATTGGGAAGCTTCAGAAAATATGGGCTGTGATTTGAGGTGATGCTATTTTTCTGCTCTTTTAAGTCTCTCTAGCTGATGTGGATATACGTTATAGCGATTCCCTCTCCCACGACGTCATTTAATTGTTTAATGTTTAATGTTTATGCCTAAAATTTCCAACCGGATGGTTTTTGTAAATGGTAAGCACCCCAGGTCTCATTTGAACTTTTGTATTATTATTTTCACTTAACAGTTTAGTTGTCAGGTTTTCTCATTCAGTACTAATCTCAACCAGTAAAGTTATACAGTTAGTCAGCATATTCAGTGCTGCTGCGGAACAACTTTTTTTGTGTGTGATTGTACGAACCCTTTCAGTTAGTGTCCAGAAATCTCATATTTCAATTATATTGGAAACAAATAGTTCAACATGAAAGTACTACTCAATAGCTTTCATTTGCATGTCCACAAATGAAAGGTGAATATAGAATGATTTAAAACTGTTTAGAAATGACAGATTAAAAGGATTAAGTTATAGTGAAAGTAATCTTCACATTTACGAAATTGCTTACTAATAGCTATTTTAAAGAACCCAGGAAAATGTGACTTTTCTAGACTCAGTTTTATTTACGGGCTTTCGTTACAAAGTGCTGATTCATAACTTCTAAGAGTACTTTTAAAGTTATAAATTTCTGTCAGCAGTTCGCTCGTGATTTGGTCGCTGAGACACTTTGGATATCAACTCATCTCAGAATTTTTAAAACTTATCTTTCTGTGCTATTACATGTAAAGGTTAAGTAACTGTTGTAGTCATTTGCACCTTTTGTATGATTGGTACATAATTTAAGGCAAGAAATCAGTTCACCAAAACATTCATTGGAACCCTCTGTAAATTCAGAATAGAGGTAATCCATTCCTCAAATATTCACTTTTCTAGCCCCAATATTTAAATGCGACTTCTCAGTGCGGACCTCCGCACTTTCAATTCTGTGATACTTTTGAGGAGAATTTGTTGAAATATCAAATGCTATTTTCTTTTAGAGATAACTTGCATTTTTCTCAATGTGTGTCTAACTTTGTGGATATACTAGGAGAAATTGAATGTTGATCTAATTAGTTAAGACTGGAATGTTCAACAAGTCAAGGAGGAAGGCTAGGTCTCTATATTTTGGGGCATTCAAAAGCTAATAATGTACATGCAAAAATTTCAGCTGCTGCTTGGCTGAGAGCTCATCAATTAATCCCAAACAGTGCAGAAAGGTGAAGTAGAGTAAAGTGAAGTAAAAATTTAAATGTCTAATATACCGGTATTATTACCAAGTGGTCCAATGATTTTTTCATGCAATTTGGAATACATACATCCTTGTAAATTTTCCCGACTATTTTTTCAGTCTGAAAAATTTACTCTTATTCATTTATTTAAAATTGCACTCGAAATCATTTGATTACCTGTACAAATTGAATAATATTTGTAAGCTGTAGAAGAGAATGAATTGCTAAAGTATGATTGCATAATGACGGCAACTACATCATTTGTTAGAGTTTATTTTCTCAGATTAACCTGAAGAAGTCTCTTCCTTTTTGTCAGCTTTTCCATGGTGATTCGCAAAATTAAAAAAAAATTCTGGTTGAAATTGCACCAGATTCCAGATCTGAGTGAGGAAAAGTGGGAGAATACTCACGGTCTGTGGTTTTTCAACTTTAGCTTAAAAATTATGAATCTTTCATTAATCTAATAATTTAGTTAGAAGCTCTGAAGTAGAGAAAACTAGCAAGAGTTGTCTCATACGAAATTTCTCTTCGAGTGTTGAAGAATATTTTTCAACACGAGAAGAGAAATTTCGTATCTCCTAGCGGCCATGTAATGTTCTATTTATTACATAAATGCCAATGAGATCCCGAACCATTTCACTTTCGCTGCGAAAGGCACCATTTATTATGTAACCATAGCAACGGTGATCTCTTCGTATGCGATTTCAGGCGTGAAGATATCAGGTTTTCGTGCGGAAGCTCACCTGGTATTTCATTGGTTTTTATATAAGTAAAAAGAACATTGGTTAGGATTCTTTTATAGCTAGAGTCCCTTGTACATACAAGAAGAGCTTATATACAGAAATGGTAGAAAATTATTGTGTTTTGTATTATCCAGCCCACATCAAATAGGGACACTGAAGTTGAAGTGATTAACTTTTGTTTCTGATAGATTTAGAATTGTCTTGCATTACAAATTTAACAACTTGTTTATAAGTCTTATATGGGAAACTCTGATAGACAGTTTTTGGTCTATTTGCAAAATATTTAGAATCAGTTGTGGATGTTTGGTTATTGTTTTTGAAATTAAGGCCTTTTAGGTATCATGAACCCCTCCAGAAGAGGTTTCTAAACTTTACCAAGACTTTGACTACAAACGACAAGAATCAAGCTGTACGTATATATGGGTTATTGACCAAGTGTGAGGTCAAGATGGCTGGATATTGGCCAAGTTCTTTTTTTGCCTGTTTATGGACCGAAGCGGAGTCGAGGTCCATAAACATGCAAAAAAGGAACGAGGCCAATATCAAGCCATCTTGGCCGAACAAGCTTGGTCAATAAAGGATTTATTTTATGGCTTTTGAGGAAATTTTTCTTCCGGGACACGGCGGGTAGTCCCGTGCGGGCAAGATAGCTCCATCTTGCCCGCTCGGGTGGTCAATCACAGAGCAGGATTTGGTTCATCTTGCCCGCTCACGGAGCTAGCCATATAATAAAGGAGAATCTTTGTTTACAATATTTGCCTCATTACCATAAGCGATGCAGTTCCTGATGGAGCTACAAAGAAATTAATACTGAATATTGAAAGGGCACAGCACGATTAACTGTCCCAAGGAATTTGAGCGCGATGTATTGAATACCTTTTGTGCGACGAGGTTTTCAAAGCTCAAAATTTTACAAAGAATGTGAGCTCGTTAGCGCTTTTGCCACACAGAAATTTTGATGTTTTTGAAAGCCAATTTCTCCTCGACTACACCCAAAGAGCCAAAAATTTCACCACTTACTAAGTTTCACAAGCTCTTTAAGTTTTTCAACTAAAATCATGTCTAGCATGATGCCTTCTATGCGCAAAGTCGTATATTAATGCACAGGCAGCCCAAGCTCTCTCTATGAACCACACAAGCAACACAATATGGCATAGAATTATAAGGGTTTATATGGGATTTTCTACAAGATATCCATGGAGGTAGTTGAAAGTGAAAATTCTCAATAAAAATGGCTTACCTTATTCCATACGTGTGTTGTTTGCTCCTGGAATGGTTATTTTATCGATTTAACTTGATTTAAGCGCCTTTTTTGAATTCCGAAGAGAAAACCAGAATTCAAAAAAGTCGGTACACACTCGGCTATTGCCTCGTGTGCCACTTTTTTGTTCTTACCAGATTTTTACGTCATCTGTGATCCATTACTGAACAGACGCACGGCAACATGGAATCTATTTGTTAATTAGTACACGCTATGGCGTTTACCATTTGTTAATTTTTCCCATGAACACCAGTACCACGTTTGCGTGGTGAAAGAGGGTGCGGGTAGTGTTGCGATTTGACTATTGAGATAAAGAAAACAGAGCCGTTCATTTTACAAGTTGATTCTAAGAATAGTACAAAAACAAACTTTCAAGTTGCGTACAACCCCGGGCCCTGAAAGAATTCGACTAATTTTTGAAAATCTCATACTTACCAGTGCACCCTGCTCCATATCGCGAAAAAAAGATAGAACAATTCCATACGAACGGTATTGATAATAACCACTGTGGAAGATGTATCCGTACCTAAATGAAGTGTGCGGGAGACTTGCCCGCAATGTGACGTTAATTACAATCACAAGGCCTGCTCGTGCTCAGTCAGAACAGGGCGAAAAAAAGCCACATATAAGCGCCCTGGTCAGAGCT
>Ga0126339_10000521_pt1:12500-21737 | contig 21737 bp, 13 predicted proteins | sample OrbTmetagenome_2_FD_92532 | JGI IMG/M metagenome (GOLD analysis project Ga0126339, IMG submission 92532) | Coral microbial communities from Petempiche,Puerto Morelos, Mexico - Orbicella T R C metagenome | ecosystem: Host-associated > Invertebrates > Cnidaria > Coral | place...
ATAGGGCACAGCTACTGTTGATCTGAGGAGAATGGTCTAAGAAAAGCTTCTCATTTTCATGAATTATTTCGGATAATAATCTGTAAAATTTCACATATTAGTCGACACGGATTATTTTTGAAGAACCCGCGGACGGACAAACAAACGAATAGTTTCCCATTGAAAACTGAAACCCAGCCCAGCAGGTGTCACTGATTTTCACTCAGTTGCGTGACGGAACGGAAAGATCGATGGTCATCAATTTAGTTCATCAGTTACTCAAATCAGTTTTATTGGAATATTTCATAAGAGGGCAATTAAAAAAAACTTGACCAATTCCGAGGATAACTATTAGGCCCTCAAAATAACGTGATGTCTGTGATACCTCGTGATGCGACTTTAGGAAACAGCCCGCATCGCTCGTCAAGATTCCAGGCAAACTATAGAATTTTCCAAGTTCAACTGATTTAATCTAAAATTATTTTCGATTACTTAAGTGTAAAAACTAGAAAAATTACGTGGTTCTCATTCCAGTGATAGATTTCCCACTAAGAAAACAAAGATCAGTGTCATTTTGGATAAGAGAATTCCTGAATAATTTCGTAACCGCAATAATCTACATCCCGAACGAAAGGAAAAGGAAGAGAGCAAAAACACGCTGAAAATAGGAAACTGGAAAATTTCGTAGCGTGAATACTACAGCCCCCGCCCTTTTCAGTCAAAATTGGTTTATCTTTTTGTTCTAAGTAAAATATCAGATTTTTAGGTCTTTTATTGGAGGGAGCAATAGTTAATCTAAGGAGGAAGTTGTTTCCCTGTTGGAAAATATTTTTGTTTGTAATCCCCCTTGTCGCAAAAATTTTAGGTTCAATATCCTATGACCATCAATTTTCCTAAATTGGTTATGAATCCCAAATTTCGGGGAGAAACCTCTCTTTTCGCATTGAGTCACGTTCTTGTTCAAAAAAATTGTAAAAAAAAAATCAATGTTTTTGTATCTATCACCAAACAACATCCGCACGTGAAAGTCGCCGGCCGGTCGATCGCATCGGAAGAGTTTATCGAAAGGGGTGAAACGTATTGTTATTATTTATATCAACCCCGCGGTGACGCGTGTGTTTGTTTGTCGATTAAATTTCTACAGTGAGAAATCTTGACCCAGAAATGTCCTGAAATTAGAATAAGTAAGGCAAATTTACCCGCTCAAAATGGACTTGAAAGGGAAAATGTTCCAAATAAATGCAAATTCCCATTTTCCGCACTGGGATTATGACGTCATAGCTTCAATTTCCCTGTAGGTTGAAGGCAAAATGCACAACATTTTGACCATATTTGGTAACAACTAGTTGTCTTTTGTTGTGTGACAGGTATAAAATACGATGCCGACTTTCTGATCGTCCTATTTGCTCTGGAAGCATAACCAGAACGTATCTTGCCGTATTTCAGGGAATTGATACACTTCAACCAAACCACTAGAATGGCCGATGAAGATGTTGCTGCTTTGGTAGTTGACAATGGATCCGGTATGTGCAAGGCCGGTTTTGCTGGAGACGATGCTCCCCGAGCTGTTTTCCCCTCGATCGTTGGCCGTCCTCGTCACCAAGGTGTCATGGTTGGTATGGGCCAGAAGGACTCGTACGTTGGCGATGAGGCCCAAAGCAAGCGAGGTATCTTGACACTGAAATACCCCATCGAACACGGGATCGTAACAAACTGGGATGACATGGAAAAGGTAGGAATTTTTCATCTGACCGGCTTTTGATGAGTGTAGTTCCGTGTGATTCGCGTCCTAAAAACGGAATTGTGACTTGTTTGCAGATCTGGCACCACACCTTCTACAACGAACTCCGAGTTGCTCCCGAGGAACACCCAGTTCTCCTCACAGAAGCTCCTTTGAATCCCAAAGCTAACAGAGAAAAGATGACCCAGGTAATAACCGTTCCCGTTTCCGTTGTAAACTGACTTTTGTTGGAAACTGCGAGAAAAGAGTTTCCGCCCCTCCCCCCTTTTTGTGTGCTGTCGAAAATTATGAAGGCTCCAAGTGCCTTTGTTATGTGCGCGGCTGACCGATTAATTTGTCATTCATTTCCTTGCACTGTGATTGTAAGTCAAATTGCAAATTTGAGCATTAATTAAAATTCTCATCGGCTTATTGTCATTTGAGTGGCGGCTTGCAACTTACCAATTTGTCCGGAAATGCTTTTACGTAACTCGACCGGAATGTTTTGCTACGTCACGAAACAACCCGTGTGAAAGCGATTGGGCATTAAACAATACTACTTTTTTCAAAGTTTCAATGTTTCCATTTTAATTTGCAGGAATTAATTTGCTTGACTTGCTTATTAGACTGCCTCTTGTTATAGTCTTCAAAATTTAGTAATTCAACTTGAGCAGTCATACGGACTTTAATATATTAATTTTACTGTTATGTCCACTTTGTAAGTTGAATATATTCCTGACTGACTGTTTCTAGATCATGTTTGAAACTTTCAACACCCCAGCCATGTACGTAGCTATCCAGGCTGTGCTGTCCCTGTATGCCTCTGGTCGTACCACTGGTATTGTTCTGGACAGTGGTGATGGTGTGAGCCACACTGTACCCATCTATGAGGGTTATGCTCTGCCTCATGCCATCCTGCGGCTCGACTTGGCTGGTAGGGATCTGACTGATTACCTTATGAAGATCCTGACAGAGAGAGGCTACTCTTTCACCACCACTGCTGAGCGGGAAATTGTCCGAGACATCAAGGAAAAGTTGTGCTATGTTGCCCTGGACTTTGAACAGGAGATGTCCACAGCAGCATCAAGCTCCAGCCTTGAGAAAAGCTACGAGCTTCCTGATGGCCAGGTGATCACCATTGGAAATGAGCGTTTCCGTTGCCCAGAGGCCATGTTCCAGCCTGCCTTCCTTGGTATGGAGGCTGCTGGTATCCACGAGACAACGTACAACTCTATCATGAAGTGTGATGTTGACATCCGTAAGGATCTCTATTCCAACATTGTCTTGTCCGGCGGTTCAACCATGTATCCAGGTATTGCTGACAGAATGCAGAAAGAAATTGCTGCACTCGCCCCACCAACCATGAAGATCAAGATCATTGCTCCACCAGAGCGTAAGTACTCCGTATGGATTGGAGGCTCCATCTTGGCTTCCCTGTCCACCTTCCAACAGATGTGGATCTCTAAACAGGAATATGACGAATCTGGTCCTGGCATTGTACATCGCAAGTGCTTCTAAATGCAGTTGGAACTTGAAAATTGAACAGTTGTGTTAACTTTGCCTGGTCAGAAGGGCAATAGCTCTTCGTGATCTGGAAAAAACTATGAAATGACACGGACTTGCAAGATCATGTAAATTTTTGTATAAGAGTAGTGGATATCATTTGAAAAATTGAAATATGTCAAAGTTTTATAGAGTTTTGAAGGTGTAATTAAAACTCTGTTTATATTGTATAAATTGTTTTTATTCTGATACTTAAATAATTGACCTGTTGGGGGGTGGGGTCTAGGTATGTCGCTACATTTCAGACTTTGGTAGGACATAAGTCTTGTAATAATAGTTTATGCAGCCATGAATTTAGGACAAGTTACCCCAGCCTGAATTCAGCAGAGTAATAATCATTGAATACCAAGGTTCAATTCAATGGTGTTTCTCCACCCTGGAAAATTAACTTACATATGATGTGAACTAGGGCAATCTTGACTAGGGCAATCATAGAATCTCGGTTCCAGGCCTCGCTGCTTACCCCCCTTCCCCACCCCTTTTCCGCCTGGTTTATATACAGTAGGAATGAGCAAAAAACTCATATGAAATGAAATTCATCTTCAAGCTGGGCACGCTTCGACCGAAAGGACTAAACATTTAAGTTCTTGTGACTGTGGTCAAGCGCGTATTACACATAGGCGCGCTAAGACAATGGTTTTCCTATTTGTTTAGTTTGTACTTCATGCGTGCTCTTTCCGCGCGTGCGTACGCGTACAGTTTTTTGTATGGCGTAGCTAAATCATTCCACCTACTGAAGAAGGGCTAAGCCCGAAACAGTTGATTTATCCGAAGAAAATTGACACTTTTAGAGCATTTTCAGCAACTTAAGCCTGGTTCTCATATGCTGCCGACATACCTGGGACACCGTCACGGCATATGTGAACATTTACCGCCGAATCATAATCTTTCCTAGGCATTGACCGCCGGCTTGCCTGCGAAGTTGAGCTGAGTTCAACTTCGCAGGCAAGCCGGCGGTTGTCGGCGATGAAAATATTTTATGTGAACATCATCTGCGGACGCAACGTACTCCAGTAAGACATTTCGATCCATATTTACGGGTAAAATGGTTCAAACTTGCGCAATTCGATTTGCATTTCGCGCAAAATTGAGTACGTCGGCGATCCATCGCAGATGCGCCGGGGACCCACTGGGACAGATCGCCGAACGTTGTCAGTTGCAACCGGCGACTACGTCGCAGATAGATCGGCGGGATATGAGAACCAGGCTTTATTGTTTATATATTTTCGCGCGAAATGGAAGCGTTCTCCATCTGGGTCTGCTATAAAGCGTTTCAAGCCACAATTTTTTTCCTTGCCGTTTTCCGCAACGTCCTATTAAGAAGGGAAGAGGAAAAGAAAAAGATGAGAACTGAACGTGAAACCATCCTATTTTTCGGGTCTTGTTTCCTCGTAGGCTAGTGAAATCGAATCGAATGCGAAATAAAATGTGGCGCCGTTGTTTGCAAAAACACTTTGGTCATAAATTTTTATTGCAGCAATGGCTCTAGTATAACACCCCGGTTGGGCGAAGTCAAATATTTTTCAAACAACTTTGTTTTTACGTCTACATCGCACAGCAAACGCCCCCACAGAGCACTACACCTTCGTCTTCAGTCGCGCGTTTTTTGATTTCCTTACTAGCCGCGGTAATCTGGGGCTAGTGCTGACTAACTCTACCCATGATTCATCTGGAGTCTGACAGCAAGGCGAGCGAAGTTTCAATATGGCGACCTCTACTGATATGAAAGGAAATGTTGTTAAAATGGAAGTTGACTACAGTGATACTGTAGATAAGAGGATACCAGAATGCGAGAAATTAGCCACTGTAAGTCACTTGCGTTTTCACCTGATTTTTGCAACTGGGGGTATTCTTTTAAAATGATTTTGTGTGGCACATGTTGGGCTTTTTGTCGTGGCTAGTTTCTTCTGTCGTAATGTCTAGTCACATTGTCTCCATTTATTAGGATGGAAAACTCAGTGAAGCTCTGGAGATCCTTCTAGCTCTAGAGAAGCAAACCAGGACGGTAAGTAATATTACAAACAATACGTGATCATAGTAAACCTGGCTTTGACATGTTCATTTCACAAATAAAGCTTTAGTCAAAAACAAGTTAGTGGGTTATTTAAAACTCCAAATATCGAAAAAGACACTTAGTGTCTGTACAAAAGAAAGAAAAAAATCACGCCCTTGTAAGTGCTGGTATGCTTTTGCTGGTTTACAGTTTTAGTGCACTTAAACCACGAACACTCAATTTTTAGTGCAGAGTGCACTATTGGGATGGTTTGGGTGTTGACGTCACTAAAGCACTATGGCAATAAGGCACTATGGAAATAATGTGTAAACTTTAATGTTTGTATAATTAATTAATTTCAATTCATTAATTTGGCTTGCAGCAAGGAGGGGGGGAGGTAGGATGGGGTAGGTACTTGTGAGCACTATGTAAAATGGGTGGCATATGTACCTACATTACTTCTTGGATCTCTTCAAAAAACTATATATTTGTTTCAGAAAGCCCCTTGTTCTCCTTGTGGTACTTTTCTCTTTAGAACAAAACCAATATTTGCTCTAAACGCATGCACAGATTAATAAGCGTTAGTGTCAACTACATATCAGATGGAAGATACATTTCATACAAGATCACACACTACCGTTGCACGCTTCTCCTTGTGGTAGAACCCTAATATGTCATACGCATGCGTTCTAGCATTGTTAGCACGATACAAGAGTGCTACTGTGACTGTGTGTCTTTTGGAATTACGCCTAACTTGGTTAAAAAAATATCATCTGTTGTTTCCAAACTACAATAGTGCATTTATTTCATCCTTTAATTGTCTCTATCAAAGAGACCAAAATGCTCATACCCTCAGCCAAACCTCTCCCAAGTAAGTGGCATTAAAACCTGTCAAACTGTACAAAAAACCCAAGAAACTGCTCAAATATTGCTGCAGACTCCATGGCACCTACTGAAAGCATAAATTTTATCAGTCTCTGGGGGGGACTCGTTCACATATGTCAGTCAAGTAACGCTGTTTACTTTCAATACCTCTGGTTGAAAGGCTTCTCAATCGTATTAATCAATATCAGTGTGTATTTTAAATTTAAGTGGTTTTATTGTTAACGCCAAAGGTGGAAACAGAACTTGCTGTTCTGTGACAATTTGATAATTAGATTAGTTCTTGTTAATCGGTCAAAAGAAAATTTGCCTGTTAAATAAAGCAAATCGTTCCTCTTCCATTTCTTCATCCGACATTCAACTTTCTTCCATTTATCTCCAGCTGTGAAAAGAATTCAAGCACATCTTCCGTGTGTTTGTGAGAAAACAAGAGTATCAGGTTGCATACCTTTGCGAGGGAAACAAAAGTATCTGATCAAGTTAACAAATGTTTGTGTAAAGAGTAAAATTGTCACATTCGCTACTTACATGTATTACTTAATTTGAAAGGAGCAAAAATCAACGTAAAACACTACAGTAAAATTCGAAACTTGTCTTGACAAACAGTAATTAACTGTAAGTTATTCTTGGACTGTGAATGAAAATACTCACATCAAACATACACACTGCTAAGGTTATGCCTCATCAAAATCCCTAGCTGACTAACAAGGTCAATACAAACCAGGAGTGAATGGTAGAGGTTATACAGGAACTGTATTATGAGTACTGCTTCAGAGCTATACATTACACTCTGCACTATCTGAGATGTCTCACTAGTTTTTTTTTTTGACGACTGGCAAAAGAACGAAGACTTATCATACAATGTACATAATTAGTATTTTAACAGTGTAAAAACGTTAAATACTCTTGTTAATATGAAGAGCCTTCATTCTTTGGAGCCAAATAGGGTCACATTTTGAATGCGACATCCTGTGTGCTTGCAGTAATCAACAACATTTTATATCTGAGTTTTTTTTTTTCTGTAAAAGGACAAACAAACAAACTAACAAGGCAAAATAAAAACCAATCCACCACTTTTAGATAGACCAAAAGGTCTCTTTGTAATATTATTAATTGGTTGTTTGGTATAGAATGTTGCAACAAAAGATGAGGCGAAATTGTAATTTAATAGTGAATTCAGTACTTCATTATTGGGCGTAATGCTTAACAGGTTGTGACTGCAAACTGCCATGTGTTGTTTAGCATTAATTTGGTATTTTTTGTTTATTCTTGGGCTTCAGGCTGCTGACATGCATTCTACAAGCCGTGTCTTGGTTTGTATAGTTCAACTCTGTTTTAAGAACAAGGACTGGAATGCACTAAATGAGCATATAGTCATCTTGACCAAGAGGAGAAGCCAACTGAAACAGGTAAACAAAATTGTTTCTTATCTCAGACATGTCACAGATTAGTTAGATAAGTGATGCCTACAGGAGCTGTGTCACAGTTTGCACATCTCAAAAAGTTTATTGTAAACTTTTCAAGTTTGTCATTTTTAATCCGTGATTGTCTTCTCCATCTTTAACCTTCCTTGCTCCTTTGTGGTTTATTGTTATCTCTTTGGTGTTTTTCTATCTTAGTGAACTACTTTTTTATAGCCTTGATAAGGTTACTTTTTAGGAGCGGGTAACCATTTATAATTGATTTTAACAGATGATCAGACATTCCCATTTCTTCCTGGTGAGAAAGTCAGTATTCTGATTACTTTATTCTTTGATTAACTTCAGGCAGTAACAAAAATGATCCAGGAGGCCTTTGCCTATGTAGAACAGACTCCTGACCTGGAGACCAAATTGAAGCTGATAGACACACTTAGAACAGTTACAGCTGGAAAGGTAAAACTAACATTGATAATGGTTGTGCAGCAAACTCCTCATCAAAGAGGCCTTAAAGTTGATGAATTAGTCTTTAGATGTGTTTCTTTCCAATTTAAAATCACTGATTGATGAACTTGTTGCATGTGAAGAACTCACTCGGTCTAAAGCATTTTGGAATTCCCAAAAGCAAGGGGGGTTAAAATGTTCATGCTGTCCATAGTAGGGTATGGATATTTTCTGGAATAACCCAATTAATAAGGTTCAAGATGGTGGAGGTTTGACTTAGCTGACAGTAAATGACTGTGGAAGAATATCCAAGGAAAAATGGTTTGAGGTTAAGAAAGAGGGGAGTCTCAGTGTGAGACTCCTGATTGGAAGATAGCAACATTTATTTGAGGCATTTAAGAATACAGGCAGATTGGGCACTCAAGCAGGTTAAAGCATGACTCAGAGCATAATTTACATAGAATCTGAAAACAGTATTACAACTTTTCAGTAATTTGCTTAAACACCCTCAGGCTTGACAACAATATGACACATTATGACCAGAACTATTTTTTGGTGTTAAGTGCTAGTTATTTGGGTCAGTCATTCTGCTATCTCTGTTTGATTGAATTAAAAGTAAATTGAAAATGGGATGCTAAAATAGTATGTATTGAAATGTTACTGTGATTAACAGACCTGTATAAATATGTTTGCTTAATAAATGGATAAATGCTGTACTGTATGTTTCTCTAGATATATGTTGAAATTGAGAGAGCTCGTCTAACAAGAATGCTGGCTAAAATAAAGGAAGATGAAGGAGATATTGCAGGTAACATGGTCTAAAGACTCAGTATAAATACTTTTTTGTTGTGTAGAAAGAGACGTTCAGTGCCTGGGGATTGTTTAAAAACCTGTTTCAGGGGCTGTACACCATGAAGTTCAGTGAATGCTGAATTGGTAAATCACAGTTTGTGTAGACACAAATACACTGCTGTGATTACTGTGCAAATCAGAAATAAGTGAGCTAGGCATATGCATGTTGCTTTGCTTTTCATGTCAGTTGCTTTTCTTTTGCGATTGATCACTTTGTAATTGAAGGGGTGAGTGCAAAACCATGCTAAGTGACGATTTGGGTGAAAAAAAAAAATTTCGCGAAAGGGCTTGAATTTTCGCATGTGGTCTTCAATGTAATAGAAAAATGCGGCCCTGTATTTTTGTCGCTGGTTTTTGCTTCGTTTTCGAGTTATAACGTATGCAAA
>Ga0126339_10000524_pt1 | contig 21692 bp, 11 predicted proteins | sample OrbTmetagenome_2_FD_92532 | JGI IMG/M metagenome (GOLD analysis project Ga0126339, IMG submission 92532) | Coral microbial communities from Petempiche,Puerto Morelos, Mexico - Orbicella T R C metagenome | ecosystem: Host-associated > Invertebrates > Cnidaria > Coral | place: Petempiche,Puerto...
CTGCGAAAGTCAGTATCGGAGATGAGATTTATTAATGTTTCAACAGCTTTTGGCGAGTAAACATCACAGGTTGCGTGACTCAAAATTTGGCCGAGTGGAAGCTTGGGTCTGGTCGCAGACAAATCTGCGGAAAAAAAAACCACGGGTAAACCATGAACCGCGCTCGGCCCATGGCCGCGCGGTTAATTAAAATGTTTGTATTAAGATTTCATAGAGCATACTGTTGATTAACCTTGAATAATAATGTAATTCTGTCAAAGGGTCCGGCAATTTTTTAAAAGACACTCTGTAGGTCAGAATACTTGTACTAAAAGTTTTACTTCTTCTCCTTCATATTTTTAGATTGCATCATCATTCAGAGACCTGTCTCTATTTAACATCTTCAATCTGTCTATCACTCTTTTACGTGAGGTAAGTATCCCTTCTCAACTGTAAATGTTTCTTCTTGATACATACATGTAGATGAGACTGTCAATACTGAAGAGTCAAAACATTTTTTGGAATGAAACATTGAAACAGAAACAGGCAGTTCAATTTTGAAACATCCTTATTTAAATTTTGTGTTTTTATTATTTTTAGGCCTATAACAAACAGCTGAACTTGCAAGATGGGAGTCAGGTTTGTCACCCATTTCAGTTTTAGTTGTGTGACTGCCTTGTACTGTCCATAAATTGCAAGAAAATTGATTAATGCTCCAATTGTTCTGTTGTAACCATACTTTATCCATCAACTGATTAAAGCAATGTAAAGGACTTGTAGGGGGGCAACTTGATCTAGGATGGAAGGAGGTGTCATTTCCTTGCAGAGCTGCAGTTGCCTGTTATATTGTACAATGTACATGCACCACTGTGTAATATTGTGTCATCAAATTCCTGGCAGCCCTGTGCTACTTTGTTTATTGCTTTTGAAATTATCTGAATTTCAGATAACTCAGATCACCCATACAGTCCAACTGCTACACTTGTAAACCTTTCAAGCTATCTAACAGCCTTTGTGATACCTCCCAACTCAAATATGTTTTCCATTGGAGGAGGATGTGTCTTGTTTCATGGGTCAAAACTCGCAAATTCCCTAAACTCACTAACTCCCTAACGAAACAACAACTTGAACTTCCAACTTGCACGTGATCAGGTCATGCACCTTGAAACCGCAACAACTTAGCGTCAGGCAAATAATCTTTTACTAGTAGACAAAAGTATATTCCTGGACATTTGTCACATCTGAACTAGTAACACTGCCTAGCTCGGGAAGTCCCTGGAAGCTTAGTGGCAGAGGATCCAACTGGTGTTTAGAAGGTCATAGGTTTTAACATATGAACCTGTTGGGAGAACTCAGGGAATTTTTATTCCATTATATTTTTTGAAATAAATTATACCTTTCATACAAAATATTGCATGTTGTTTGTTATGTCCCACAGCACAGCCTGATGAGCTATCTTCTCCAACTCACATGTAACTGTCTGTCGTTTGATTTCATTGGCACCTCCATGGATGAGTCATCAGATGACCTTGGCACAGTTCAGATACCAACTAGCTGGAGGGGAGGTACATAGGCATTGTAAATAATATTAGAATTAGCTTTCAGATCATTCAAATAATTCTGATCAAGCAGGAAACAACCCTGATCTTAGTATCAAATACTGAGTAAGAAATATTCATCTTTACCAGCCAAGTAATGTTTTGTGTGAGCAAAAAAAAAGCTATAAATGTAGTGACAAAATAAGTCTCTCTCAACAATGAAAATATCTCTGAGCAAAGCAGCAGAAATAATTCTGAATTGAGGTGTGAGTAAACAGTTCTGTTCAAAGTTATTTCAGACAAACTGATATTGTTTTGTTCTTTCTTTAACTTGATTGGTAAAGTGCTGAGCAGTTTATCATCAATTTTCTTTTCCTCTTGTTCTCTTTTAGCATTCTTAAATTTTGCCACTCTGCAGTTATTTTTTGATTTGTACAGAGCTCTGCCAACCTCACTTTCTCCAATGGTAAGAGGACATTCTATGAAGTATGCCAACGTTAATTTATGTAGTTTAAAATTATAGTCTGATAGACAGTTTACTGATTGTGTAGTCCAAAATAAGAATACTAAGGAACTACAATTCAGAACAACATAGAAAGTCTGGATAGCCAAAAGGCTGAAAAATCAGTGTTAAGATTATCCGAGTGTGTACAAAGAAATGGAATTCAGGTATCATAGTGAACATTATCCTTAAAATATTGTACAATCACACGTGTAAATACTATGTGTTATACTGGTAAATCATTTTATAATGTGCTTGTATTTCCAGGCCCTGTCATGTTTAGTGCAGCTAGCATCAATAAGACGGTCACTGTTTAACAATAATGAAAGAGCCAAGTTCCTGGAGCAACTGGTTCAAGGTGTCAAGAGAATTCTAGAATCTCCACAGGTTTGTATTTGAGTTAGCAACTTATTTTTACAGGTAATAGATTAAGTATTTTTGTGGAATATTTTGGAAAAGGGGGTATGGATAACAAGTTGTGACTGTCACCTCTTACTTTGTTTGCCCCTGAGTCCCTATATGCTGAATTCATGAAGTTGGAATGCAATTTTGCTGATGACAATTGATGAAGACACTGATTATGATGGTCATCATTGTTATCTTTCCTGTAATCCTTGTTGATTTTGTCATCTGATGATTGTTATTGTCATCATCTTCTATTTACCCACCCAATCACAGAACCACAGGTACTTTGTGTTCCCAAGTAAATTGGCGTTTGCTTTCTCTAAGGGTTTTCTTAAGTTTCCTAAACTTCCCAGAAGTATGAATGCGTACACTAGCTAATGTTGGGAAGTACATGTACCCAGCAATGGACTAGCACCTCATCCAGGAGATAAACAATACTCTTAGACAGAGTTACATGTATATGTTGGCCTGTTGATCAACTAGTTACAGGTTGGGAGAATGTTTACATCGGTTTGTTTCATATGTTGAAAGAACAGAGATTGATCTCCATTTACACTTTACCCTTAAATGGACAACTCTGAGCTATAATCTTAGATGGCCCCTTTAAACACACCCATAGTTAATGATCGCTGTAGTTAATTTCTTCACAGCTTTCCACATTTTATGATTTTGCATTTAATTCTGTTGAACACATGTATTGATGGGTACTTTAATAAAATAAATTTAAGTACAAAATGTCATAAAGAACACGTCATTTTCAGCCTTTAGCCACTTATAAAGTAGTATTGAACGTTTTAGATTAACTTTTTCAATATAAATTGCTTTTCAGTCACTAGCAGATCCCAATAATTATCATGAGTTTTGCCGACTCCTAGCAAGACTAAAGTCTAACTACCAGCTGGGAGAAATAGTGAAGGTTGAGGGATACAGTGAGTTTATCGCACTTATAGCAAAGTTCACTGTCACAAGTTTACAGGTGAGAATAATTGTTTACAGACCCAGTAATCCTCAGCACATGACTACACTAACTTCATGCACTCGACTGCACTGCAGTTTGGTCCTTGATGCATCACTTAGTAAAAAGGGTATATTATGCTATGTCAAGAACATTGTCAGGGATTTCATTAGCATTTTCAGCAGAAGGGCAACTGGTTTTCACAGGCAGGCAACTAACTTTTTAAACTGAACTTCTTTATAAGAAAACCTTACCTCCAGATGATCAAACCAGATGGCGAAATAGTTTCTGCAGCCAGTCAATTTGCCTGTCACCCAGCCCTTAATAAAACTGTTGTATAGTACAGTTTTCAGTCCTTCCAGATTGATGTGTCAACTACAAGAAATAAAAAAACGTAATTTCCCTGTGTTTTGTGTTATTTTCAGATGTGGCAGTTTGCTCCTAATAGTCTGCATTATCTTTTGAGTCTGTGGCAAAGGATGGTTGCTTCAATGCCTTACGTGAAGAACACAGAGCCACACCTTTTAGAAACATATGCTCCTGAGGTAACATCTTAGTAGAATACAGTTTCCATTATACCATCAAATCTAGGTCTTCTCCTGTATTTCTTGACGGTGCTCTAGAGTCAGCTACTAATGCACTGTTGACTTTCCTTTCTCTTTGACTGTTAGGTCACCAAAGCCTATGTGACATCACGCCTGGCCTCAGTAGAAGTGGTTATAAGGTGAGATGGGGTCAATTGAGCCTATAAGTTCTGAGGATCAAAACTGGTGAAAAATTCTGCATTTTTAGGCAAACCATTCAACAACAAACATGATAGTACTACTCATTAGATCTGATTTCAGTGGTTGCGCATCATGCTTTGGTCCACAGTTCTGAAAGTTAGAACAACACTGACTGACTTGCAGGCTGATTTTTAGAGAGAAAAAGTGTCAAAGGTGACTATTGTTTGGAAACCAGCCTGACATGGATCTGTTTTCTTTGTTCACAGGGATAGTGCAGAGGATCCACTGGATGATTCAGGAACAGTTCAACAACAGCTAGACCAGGTAACATACATGTACATATACCATTGGTGTGAAACACAGTGGCCAAATGGTTAGCATATTACTTAGACTCCTTATCAAGCAGTCCAGGTTTGATTACCGGTCAGCCTTATTGTGTCGTGTTCTGGTTAAGACACTTCACCCTTGGACTGCCTGGCTGATCACCTGTAAGTAAAATGTGTACACTGGCTGACTGCTAAAGGCCAAGGTGACAAATGTTGGGAAGTACCCAGCAATGGACTCAGCATCCCATGTAGTCCAGAGTTATACACTGGCCTGTTGATTTACTGGTTACAGACTTGGAAAATGTTGCTGCATGTATTTCATGCATTGAAAGGACAGAGATTGATCTCTTTTTACCTTTTTACTATAATCTTAGATGGCTCCTTTACACACACCCATATTTGATGATCATTGTAATTAATTTCTTTACAGCTTTCCACTTTTGGACGATGCGAATATGAAAAGACATGTCAACTGTTAATTTCACTATTTGACCAAGCAGCACAGAGATACCAGGAGCTGGTACAGAACACTTCAGCTTCCACAACAGACTTGACCATCCAGGAAGGTACACTTGTACATTCACCCCATTATCATAAATAGTTTTAGTAAATAAATCACTGATGTACTTGCAGAACCAGCTCAGAAAGCTTTATCTCAGGAACAATTTTGTAATAAACTCTCCGCTGCTAAGCCTCACCGCGTGACCACGTTTTTCTGAGTCAGATTGCTAGAATATTGCATATAAAATGTATGTATATTTACCGCTTTTGTTGTTGTTTTTTAGGTCGTCTAACATGGCTTGTGTATATCATTGGTTCAGTTATTGGTGGACGTGTGTCCTACTCGACAGTCGATGAGTATGATGCACTGGATGGTGAACTTGTTTGTAGGTGAGTGTTACGCTGATGCACATGTTGGTTTAATGATATCAGAGCCGATTTCAATGGACTCCCATGAAACCAAAACCAAAGTGATCACTCTGGCCTATCACAAAGGATAAACTCGATCCAGTAAACCAATCAAAACTCGAAGTAGATACATGTAGGGATGGCAAGCGCGGAAAAACACGTACGAGGGAGTCGCGATTGGTTTTGGTTTTACTGACTTCTGATTGGCTGAAAAAGTGGAACGAGATTTTTTAACCAATTGCTAAGCGTTGTAAAGTAAAACAAAATCAAACGCGAATTACTTCCAATACTCAGGTGAAAACCACCCTATTAGCACTTACCTGATTACAACAGTACCAATGACAATTTACTAGTTATTAGAAAACTTCTCCATACATGACAATGTTGTGAAATCAATGTTGTCTTTTTCGCACGTTCAAGTGAACACATCCTTTGAACTTTCAGTTCGGGCGAATAGACTTCCAGTCCGGGCGCACTGACATCGGGCGAATTCGCGATTGAGTGAAACGACCGGTTACCCTTAGATCATCAATAGGGTAATACTGTAGGGTACTCCATACAGAGTCAAAATTCACTGTAGGTTTATCTCTCTGCAGGGTTCTACAGCTAATGAATTTAACTGACTCTCAACTCTCTCAGCGAGGAAGCGAGAAGCTGGAGCTCGCTATTCTGAGTTTCTTTGAGCAATTTCGTAAAATGTACGTTGGTGACCAGGCTCAGAAAACATCCAAGGTAAAACTATCAACGGTTTGTTTTATTCCTAAATTAAGAAAATCAAACCTTGACGTACCTCTTCTCTTTGTAGCATGTTATTCATGCATATTGAATCACATCAATGTTGTCTTTACTTGCACTGAAAAGTCGTTGTGATTATGTTTTGATTACACGACTATGAGTACATGGAGAGTTTTTATTTTCTTTGTCAATTTGAAAACTTGTTGTTAAGTTCTACCGCAGTGTGACACAAAGGAGTAAAACTTTAAAGAGGAAACGGCCTATAGGTAGCGTTTTTATGATTAAAATTGATCATGATTTGCTGGTGACTTTCGCTCTGTTCAATTAGGTGTATAGACGACTCTCTGATAGACTCGGACTCCATGATGAATCGAATGTTTTGAGCGTCTTCATGGGAAAAATGTAAGTAAGAGTGTCATGCTGTCTGCTGTTGTTTCTGATATTTGAAGCGTTGGCTCTTTAGTAACAGTCACTATTAAGCAATAAGATGACGAGCTGGAGATTTCTATCGCGTGATAGTTGACGAGGGCGCAGAGCGAATATATATAGTATAACTACAATAGTCGTTCAAAACTTAATCTAAATACTCTTCACAGACACCTCGGAAACGCAAAGAAGCGGCCGTTATTTTGTTAACAAGCGCACACTGCCACGCTACTCACTATCTATCACAGAATAGATAGTGAGTAGCGTAGTCAATTAGAGAACGGTATTCGTGATAGAACGCTAGTAGATTTATACTAACATGCGATGTTCCCTTCTGCTAGAACTGATACACGAAGTTGCGCCCCTTTATATTCAAACTGGACAAATGAAAAGTTGAAATAGAATCGAGTTGCTTTAGTCACTTAATTTACAATTTCTGTGATATACTTTAAACTTATTTATTATTCTTTTAAGCAACATTGCGCTATCTTTTCTTGTTCACAGAATCACCAACATGAAGTTCTGGGGCACCAGTGAGGCTATTATTTCTAAAACCTTACAGCTTCTAAGCGATCTGTCTGTTGGATATCCTTTACAATGTTGCCCTCTGTTGTTTCGAGGGTTTTCGTGATATTTTAGAAAGATCTTTAAACTAAGTTTTTCAAGGTCTTTGTTCGAAATTCTCTCCAGTTTTAACTATCCTTGTTCCATTCTTGTTTGTCATTACCTCTTTAGTATTTTACTTAACGAATTGTTTATATATCGTGTCATAGAATGTCATAGCTAATCTACTTTCAAGAATTGTTATTCAGTTTTATTCGCTTGTCCTCATTGCATTGCTCTCGAGTTTGTTTCTTAACTTAGCTTAACTATAGCAGTGCTCGTAAACTGGTCAAGTTGGACGCAGTACAGTTTGTACTTAGCAATCATACGGTATGTTGAACGTAAGCGTTAGATTTATGCGAAGGCATGGTCCGATTTTCATTCCTTTAGAGTGAAAGCAGAACTCTACGTCATACTGAGTATATTTTTAGTAGTTTAATTGTGAAAAAACGTTTACTGTATCTTATGCACATATTTTTTTGTTCATTTTCCAGAGTGAGCACTTTCCCTTCCTTGGAACTCACACTACTCGAGCTTACAAAGACATGCGCAGTAGAACCACATTTTACATTGCCCTTGGCAGACTGTTGATGGTGGACTTGGGCGAGGATGATGAGAAGTTTGAATCGTTCATGACTCCGATCACAAGTAAGAACTCTTTCGTTTATTGCAGTGTAAAACAGTCAGGGTGACGGATTCACTGAGCAAACCGTTTGGCTTAAGAATACTCATCTCATTATCATTAGAGAATTACGTGAAGCTAGTTATTGTCCTTGAAATTGTAAGAAACCGCCAGTCTTGTTTCGCGGAACGCGCAAGCGACGCGCGGTTGATATGCGAGTGACACTCTTGCTCTGGGTATCGTCTCTTGAGTTTTGCGCAGGATAATACCAAACCGAAGATTGTTCGACTGTCTGATCCTCCATACGTAATAAGCCCATAGGCCATCTTGTACTGAACTGAGTTGTTTTTTTTCTGTGTCTGTCTCATCATCGCTAACTTCTTTTCGCCTGGTTTAGGCAACATGGATTCAGTAGCAAGTCAGTTAGTTGCTGTGGGAAATAATGCTTTCCAACAAGAGGAAACTAAGGTAACCGTAATTTGCCATCTTCGCTAAGTATTGCCGCCCTGTATTTAATAGAAGAAAATTCTGACTGAGACACTCGGCGTTGTGAGATAAATATCCATCTCATCGGTTTGTTCCCGTGATTTTACTCAGGCCAGTAGTCTATTCTCAGGGAGAATTTGTATTTCTAAATGTCAAGCGCGTTACCTGTAAAAGTTTAGCCGGCTACACAAAGAGATTTCGTCTCGTGACGTAGTTCATTGTCCCGGAAATCGTTTGTGGCGAAGCAAAGAACGTCTCCGTTTGAAGCAAGTTGAAATGACTAATGCTCGAGATCAGTAATTGTGTAATGGCGTTATGAGGGGAAGTCACAGTTGAGTGATGCTTGTATTTCTTTTTTAGCGTACTCTTGTTGGTCTGTGTCGAGACATCCGTGGACTCGCCTTTGCTTTTAACAGTAAATCCAGCTATATGATGTTATTTGACTGGATGTATCCTTTGCACAATCTTTGATAGATGACACGTTATAGATAGCTAACTCTCTCCAACTGTGGGGTAGATTATAAAGCGAGTGTTTTGTACGTGGTGTGATTTGTTTTAAGATCTGAGGTAATGTGTACCTAATGCCTCATGAGACTACTGAAAACGATGCCATTCTGAAGTGTTTCATGTACGTAAGGTAGGGAGTGGGTTACTTCATTCGAAAAGTTCACTTTGTGAAACGTAAGAGTTGGGTAAGATCATTACACAAGTTTACGTTTAACGGTAATCAGCGAATCACGAATTCTGTGAACCAATGAGGCGATTTACATAAAATCCATCATGCTGGGGCTGCACACAGTAGCATTCAAAACAAAGAAGAAACGAACGATTTGTTTGTTAACTAAGCTAAAAGTTGTTTTGTTTTGGAGGCAGGCACTTTCTTTTCTCAGAGAAGGTGGCAGTTTTTGTACCTTACGCTGAATGATAACGAAGCTGGAAAATAAACCCACTCTGCCCCAGTACTGTACCGTCAGTAGCACCGCTATCAGTTTGTTCAGCAAGTTTTGTAATTGACTCTTTAACTTGCACAAGCTATCCCACATATACATCAGTTCTCCTGCGGGCGATCGAATGGTGGTACCATGATCCTAACGTGTCCACACCAGTGTTAAAACTCATGGCTGAATTGGTTCAAAACCGATCACAAAGACTGCACTTTGATGTCTCCTCGCCCAATGGAATTCTACTCTTCAGGGTCACCAGTGAGATGATCGTAGCTTACGGTATGAAAGTTAATGATAGTTCCTCACTCGGGAAGTGTGTAATTTTCGCTGCAGCATTACCAGTACTTACCAGGACGAGGGAGAGAAATCTCGTCACCAGAACCCCCGTTTTCGATCGGGGACCTAACGCGATCTATGACCAAGCGTGCGACGCTCTGAACTTAATCAAAAACCAGAACCAGGAAATACTGGTTCCGGTTTGATTGAGCGCCTGCGTTCAAGTTTAGTAACAGTTTCTGAACATGCGTAGAGAGAGTAACCGCTGTTACTAATGCTGGCTCACCTTCCGATTTTTCCAGAGGTCTCGACATCTTGGTGCTAACCAAAAGGATCGCGACCTCTGGGAACGAGACTTGAGGGAGAGATATTGTGATTGTTAGAGGCAAGCCAGAAACTAGATTACTGGCGTTAAAGTATAGGTGTCTTCTCACTCCACTTTGATACTGTAATCTGCATTCTGTCTCAATCGTAGCCGTGCCTGGTTTTACTCCTTTTTCATAGTTTGATCTTATTAAAGACAAAATGCGTTTCTTAATTTTCAGGGTCACGTATTCTCACATTAACAGACACACCTGAAGACCAGATGTACAAACTCAAGTATCCTTTAATTAACTTTCAGAACTACACAGAGAAAGAACGTATCATATAAAGCTCGATGTTCGAAACGTATAACAAACACAAAGGAGAATTTTTTTTTCTTTTCCCAACCAAGGCGTCAGGAGTCTGATCAATGCTGGCGCCTAACTTAGGTTTTTCAACATGAAGCGATTTGGAGTGTTGTTATTATCCCCTACACGGAATGCTAGTCTATCGTAGGTTACCCCTCCCTCCCGTCCCTCCTTCCAGTTTCGGCTGGCTGAACAATTCGCCATTACATTTTTGTACCATGATTGGGACCACTCAGCACGGAGTCAAACTCACCAACCTTTGGACTACCATGCTTACCAAGGATAACTTTTTTACTGGACCTTAACTGTTCTTCAGGCTCAAAGGCATCGCGATTTGCTTCTCCATGTTGAAGGCCGCCCTATGTGGTGGTTATGTCAACTTCGGTGTGTTTGGTTTATACGGCGATAACGCTTTGGAAAAAGCGCTGAAAACGTTCGTGGAACTTCTTTCTTCCATTCCTCACAGCAATCTATTGGTAAGTTGTTTACTGAGTCGAGTGCGTGAGAGTTTACTTTGGAGTTTGAACATCGTTTGATTTGGGCTTCATTCTTCATCTTTGGGGAGAATCCCGTCTTGTAATGTCAATTCACAATGTCGCAGGTTAGGGACGGAAATGGAGCGATAATTCTTTTTTCGGCCCTAGCATGTCAGAACACAAATTGGGGTGCTCGTACCCTACTAACAGGGAATTTTTGAATCAAGTCCGAGGGAAATCAAAGTTTGTACTAAAGATATCTCTGACCGTCCTTTTAATAGGCCACTTCCGAGTTGCCTTGTAACTCTGTGCCAAAACGAGTCTTCGTGGGAAACTATTCATATGAAAATGAGTTCCGCCTACAGCTTCATTTTCATGAAAATCAAACTCATTTTCATATGTAAGGTTTTGCACTAGGACTCGTTTTGAAACAGAGACACAAGGTAACTCGGAAATGGCCTATTGCGTGCCAAACTCATGACAGAGGTACGACCAATCAGAGAGCACTGTAGAGTTATGCCGAGCGGAGGAAGAATTGGGCGTGGAAGATAGTGTTTACTCTGGCTAATTTTGTCTTTGAGTTATTGTGCAGTCAGGAATTTTATTTCTGGATAGTCTTGATAAAGTATTGTTACATTAATCAATGTTCTTCTCTTTCAGGAGTATCCAAAACTTAGTCAGTCGTATTACGCTTTGCTGGAGATTCTAGCTCAGGATCACATGAATTTTCTAAGTAGTCTTGAACCTCAAGTAAGTAGTGTTGTAACGTGTGAGGGCTAGAGATTAGAGAGAGAGAGAGAACTAAATAAAAGATTAGAAAATGGCCTGTTACATCGGCTAACTGATTTCCCTTTTGTAAACGTTGAACGGTCACTGCCTTCATTGATAACCATACCATACTGGTCTTGAAATGCTTTCATTGATCTAATTATACTGCTGTGAGTTGGGGAATTATGTGGAGTTAGTTAGATTAATTTGTTTTTACTGTCTTTTTTTTTTATAGGTTTTTATGTATATATTATCCTCCATATTGGAGGGCCTCACAGCTTTAGGTAAGAAGTTTGTTTTGCGCTGGTTGTTGTGTACTGCATTTTGTAGTCAGACCCACTGATCAACTACCAGCAAGCACTGATGTGACAGAATGAAGACAGTGAAGTGTAATTCTAAAGAAAACAGTTAAAAGTTCAAATTTAGAAGATAGAAAATGTCATCAGTGGAAATGGGAAGGAGAAGCTATACCCATAGCGAGTAAACACCACCGACAATCAAACGAGACACTTCCGTCAGGTGACAAACTGCGACGTTTGCGCGATTTGCTGTGAAATTCTTCCAACTCTTTCAAGGGGAGCAGGGATGGCACAGTGGTGAGAGCACTGGCCTCCCACCAATGTGGCCCAGGTTCGATTCTGGCCCGATGTCAAATGTGGGTTGAGTTTGTTGTTGGTTCTCGCCTTGCTTCGAGGGTTTTTCTCCGGTTTTCCTTCTTCCATTAAAACCAACACTCCAAATTCCAATTCGACCAGGATAGAGGACCCGCATCAAAACCAGCTAAGGCTGATATGGGTTCCTCTCTAAATATTGTATTTTTTTTTTTTTTTCTTATTTATTAACGTGTTTGTTATAATACAAACGGTTTTCTTCTGTGTCGATTTGCAGATATTATGGTATGCACTGGATGCTGCGGCACGCTAGACTTTATAGTAACACACTTGTTCAAAACGCTCTCAAAGAGACGCAAGAAAAACGCGAACGGGATGGAAGCACAACCGCCATGTTTAAGAATTCTGGAGTCCCACCCTGAAATGATTCAACAGGTCAGTGCTTGTTTATTTTAGTACTTGTTTCTTGTGTTGGGCGCATGAGGCTAATCACGGCATTTTTCCTGTCTATTCGTAGATGTTGTCGACAGTACTGAACATTGTCATGTTTGAGGATTGTAAAAACCAGGTGAGTACCAAAACAAACTACTGTTGCTGCAAAGTCTGTAGCAGTTTAGGAAGTATTCTTACCTTACCGCTGCTTAAAGTGGCATGAATAATTTCACGTCTTGTTTCTTGTTGTCTGCCCGGTAGCAGACCCTGTTTTTATTCCTTAATAATTGAGCACTAGACGAAAATCTTGGGCGCGAGAGTGAAAATTGCTGGCTGTCTATTGTTAGGCTGATCAACAATCCCGTCGATACAATCCTGGAAAGTGCTAACAAGAGGCCTCTGGCTCCTCAGATGTCATGGACCTGAATAGAAGTCTGTTTTTATTAGATTTTGTTCAGAATTTTTGTCTTGATTTTCTTTTTTCCTCTCTTTTTCCTCAGTGGTCGATGTCTAGGCCCCTACTTGGCCTTATTCTGTTGAATGAGAAGGTAAGATAATACATTGAACGGAATATTTTGTTGGGTAGCTTGCATTGTATTGCAGTACAGGCTGATGAACCTGCCTTCGTTTTGCTTAGAGTGACTAGTTTGTAACTAACATTACCTTACATTATCGATACATAACAGATTGTTACCCTTTTTGGGAGTAATGGTTGTTTTCGTTTATTTCAGTATTTTCAAGAGTTGCAACGGAATGTTATTGCGATGCAGCCTCTGGAGAAACAAGAGGACATGGCGCAGTGCTTCAGGAATCTCATGGAAGGAGTGGAACCATCGCTAATCACCAAAAACAGGGACAGGTGAGAGTCTCCTTTCTTTTAGTAGCATAGGCCTGCAATGCGTGCAAAACGCTTACAGTTCCAAAACCTTCCACTCACATTGAGTGGGTATGTTCAACATACCCATAGGGGCTATCATAAAGGGCCGTAACTTTTATAAATAATTAAGTTGTAGTCACCATTAGCCACGTAGACTGGTAAAAAAGCTGTTATTCATCGAGTTCGAGATGGGTAACGCTGTTGATGCGTCCTAAAACTGGGTATCTAATGTTCGAATTTCCGAACGAAGGTGTTAATACTTGAGATCTTCCTATTGTCGGCTGACAAATGTGATTAAGTCGATTGAAGAAATCTTACCTCGAACGCCCGTAAGTCAGTGAAAATCGAATTTTTTATTGGATTTTCCAACTGATATTTATTAGGAAGTTTGCAGAGAGTTCGTCAAGGTGTTCGACAGATGAGTTCTTTGTAGACAAACCTGGTTAATCCTTCGCGTGAGAGGCTGGGTGAAGTACAGCGTGTAGTTTTTAACATGTAAGTGTTTATGTCCGCAGATTCACACAAAACTTATCAATATTCAGACGCGAGGTGAACAACTCGTTAAAAGCCCCAAGTAATGGAAGTGGGGCTGTCAAATCTGAGGGAGGAGTTGATATGGTGGCGTAACAGCTGTTGACAGACTGGTCAGTCAATACGAAGATTGTCGCCCTCGTGATAATCAGAAGAAGCGTGAGAGAAAGAAGAAGTCACCATCGTGGTACTCCCGAATCGCTACCAACGGAGATTTGGTAATGAAGCCGTTTCTTTGACGGTTTCTGATTCATGGATTGACTGAATAATCGAGGGAAGAAAGCAATAGCTAGTCTCCTACGAACCGTTCATTCAGTTCAAGTGGTTCGTGGATTGTTTCGATGCGAACAGTGTTTTTTCCGTGAATGTGTCTTGTTGGTGGCTTTGCCATGGTAGCGCGCGGTAAAAATGAAAGAAAAATTTAGCATTCTTCATCAGTGTCAAATGTTAAAATTTCAAACAAAGCTAAGTGAAAAATAGAATACAATAGAATACAATAGAATACATGTAGTGCATCCTCTAACGTGAAACATTGAATTTTTTCTCAGCGGTCTACAAAGAAGATGCCAGAAATCCTAACTGCATCTTACTGAACCTAATATTGAGCTATTATTTACTGCCATCCCCAAACAACTTCGTTTTCAGTCTGTTCGTTCCACTGCTCCATCAGGTTCCTACTCCAGAAAACGTTATCAGAGAATTTCATGCAGTGCTTGTACTCCAGCTGTTAATTAGGATACTTCGGTTAATTAGTATAGTTCAGTTTATTAGGATTAAATGAATGTCTCGCTTGTTCAGTTATCGTCTCTTCCCTGTTCCAACCAAGAAACAAATAAGCAATGCAATCTACCTTTGTTTTATTGTTGTTTTTAAAAGTAAATAAGTGCCAACGGATGAAATAAGTAAACGAAAGTTTTCCTGATGACGTCATTCGGTGGGTTTATGTCATTTGGAGTGTTAATGTCAAGTACTTGTTGACTTCAAGAATGCCATACCGAATTGCTAACTTCCTTCCTAGTACTTCGAAAGAGTAAAACGTTACAGCATAAGCAAACATTACGGTCAGAAAGGGGTTCATATATCAGTCAAAGGTTGGAAAATAGAACCAGATGAAAGCACGGCGGAAGGCCAATGAACTCAACCACGTTGGCTGTGGTTTAGAATCTGATTCGCCCAAAACTCCTTTGCTCTGATTGGTTAGACTGAACGTATGACGTACGCTTGTTTTTCGTTTTACCCAGTAACACGTAGAGCACAACAAAATGCAAACCAAGCCAGATGGTTCATTGCTTTAGGAACCAGTTCGAATGCTTTAATATTTTGGCCAACCAGAGCTGTTTCCTTCGACAACAGAAAAATCATCCAAGATGAATCGTTTTGATAACACCAACTTTAAATCAAAGTAAAAGTCCTGCGGACACAAAATATCCTCTCGTTTTAATTAAGAATTTTTGTATTTAATTTAAAGGAGTGATTTATTTTCACAATTACTACACCTGAATTGGATCTCTAGCTCTTCTAGGACACTAAATATGTGAGTGAAGAAAAACGCTTTTGTACAACCTGTCACGATCCCGCTACACAGCAACATTGAAGTAGCTTAATATAATAACATACGTGTTTACCAGTAATAACACGGTTCAATCTGCTCTTCACGTATTGAGCATGAACTGTCTCCTTGATGTACGCGTCCTTCAGCGCAAATATTTTTTTACAATTGCTTCACATTTCGACACCAAACAAAACTTTTTTTGAAACCTAGAAAACGGTGTCAGTCGATTTGGACTCTATGTACAGGGCAGTGTAGTGTCCCACACCATGGATTCATGTCCGTCCGTTGTAACTTTTCTGTCGTTATTTTGTCCTGCAAGTCGTTTACTGTCGAGTAAAGAAAATGAGAAAGTGAGAACGTGATAATGAAAAATGCAAGGTTTTTATTTTGTGTCATCTTTGTTAACAAAAATATATTGAACCGGACTGGCTCTGAACCAATCTTGCCACCAGGGCTTACTCGGTCTTAAAATCCAATATGGCGCCTTACTCCAAGAAAAGCGCCATCCTGGATTTTAATGCCGAGAAAGTCCTAGCCGTTGCTAACGTCTCTCTGAGTATAATTTATTATAGCGACGATATTCCTATGACGTATGTATGTAGGATATCTACAGCTACTAGCAGATCTGATACATAACAGATTTTAAATATTCAGTCATTAAAGTCATTAAACGCATATGAACCAGTCATTTATAAACGTATACGTTATAAAAAAAAATAGGTTTAACGTTTCTAATGATTATTGACGTTATTTTGTGACACAAAAATGTAATTACTGTTTAATCAACACGCCTATAACGATTTGAGCCAATCAGAAACGAGAGAAAAACACACAGCCGGCGCCACGCGTGGGAAATCACGAGTGGCTCAGTTTTTACCTACCGTTGGCCGAAAAAATACAGCACGTTTGTTCTAGCTGGTTAGAACTTGTCTCATGCTCAACTTCCTTACATCCAATTTTATGTAGAGAATTCAGTTGTCTTGCAAAAACCGCTCTAAAACCACTCTAAATGACATTTTAGTATTAATATCTTCGCGTCATATAGCTAGCTGTTCATTGCATAACAATAATTGCGCAAAGGTTATAGTAGACATTTGAGTTATAATGTCCACAGTTTTCAAATGATGAACGATAGTTGGTTGTTACATGTGAAGTATGACCACACCTTGTCAGTGGCTTTGTTTCTAGTAGGCGTTAAATGAATCCTTGTAAACTTTAAGTCCATCTCCGAGAGACTCGTCAGGTGTTACTGTTTGCTGTAGAAGCGACGCGTCGTCTGATCCACCATCCACCATAAAATGCGCCACTGTGATTGGCTGAGTTGAAGGGTTTCCGGGCACGTATCCTTCCCTTCAGGCAAATAGATGAGATAAGTTCAGTAAGAGCACCACGAAATACTGATTGATTAATTGCTAACTTTTCTAAACCTTAAATGAAAAGGGCGGGCTTGACGTATATCTAAGCAAATATTATGAAACTGAAAAGAAATGTGGTCTACTAAGAAGGGTATTACAAGCTTAATTGTCATTTCATTTTATTGAGTGTAGTCTCCTTACGGGTCTAATGTGTTTTTACTATTAGTAGCACACAGACCCTGACGTAGCAAAAAGGTTTTTGCCATTTAGATAGGTTAGATGCTTGTGTGGCAATAGTCAGGAGAGGTTGAAAATGCACGAACTCCTACTGACAAAAGACATGTGCTTTGCACACGTAAGGTACAGGTTTGTGTTTTTTGTAGTTTTGCATCAGACTAACCGTTTAAAGATATGGGTAAAACGTAGCTGTAAAGAACATTACCTGAAATAAATATTGTTGACATAGGCTTCTCTTCGCAAAGCTGTTTTTATCTGAAAATATACATATTCTGCGTGACTTTTCCATTGAGCTTATGAAAGCACGGTGGCTTCTTGGAAAGTAAGTTAGGCTAACTTTCTTAACAGCGTGGCATAATACAAGGACCGAGGCAAACTGCAACTGGTGGGCTAGTATTTGGCCGGGAGGGAATGCAAAAGCGGGGTAGCGGGGTAGTATAACACGGGAACAAATATCTTTTTTGTGGAGCCACTGAACTCATAATAAACTTACCGCTGTAGCAAGGTTACCCGCGAGGATCTGGTAAGCAGGAGAGGCGTGGTCAGTGAATTCCGACTTCCACGGCTGCTTGAGTTTCATTGTAATTTCACCTGTAGAACAAAACACCATTGGTTAGGGACAGGGTTAGATACATGTTTTAACTAAAACTACTGAAGAACATTTCCGTACTTTGTTTTAGCTATAAGTAAAAACAAGCTCTTTAATTTATATCTTGAGTTCCCGACAAAAAGTAGACATTGGTGTCGAGAGAAAGAGGACGTGGCTTCTTAGTGCATTCGGTAAATTCACATCGTTACTAATTAGTCCCAACGTACAGCCTCTCAGCTCAGGAAAAATTTATCACTGCCAATCAACGATGCTCATTTAATTAACGATAATCATCTCGATTACTACTCACCTGGGTATGGTGCGTAAGCAGTTCTGGGCGGATGTGGGGGTTGGCAGGGGTTTGGGCACACTGGCATGACAGACGGGTCACAGCATCCTGCCATTCCCATGTCAGGCATGGGTGGGGGCATTGGGCAAGGATTGGCGCAAGTAGGACCTGGCTGGCAACAGGCCGCTGGGGGTGGGGGTGGAGGAGGGACGAAGAAACTGGGTGGTGGAGGAGGTGGGGCAGGGCACGGGTTGAAGCAGGAAGGTCCTGGCGGACAGCAGTCCTGTTGTTGTTGATCCGTTGGCGCTGGCTGGTCCATTTGCTGCTGCTCCGGTGGTGCAGGCATGAATTGTTGTTGGCCTTCGGGTGGAGCCATAAATTGTTGTTGGCCATCAGGAGCGGGCATGAATTGTTGTTGGGAGTCAGGTGCCGGCATGTATCCTGCCATGGGTGGTGCCTGGTCCGGCTGAGGTTCAGGAGCTGGCTCCTGTTGGTCCGCGCAGGGATTATCGCAGTCGGGTCCCGGGGCACAGCAACCGCGTTTGCTGGGCTCTGGGGCCGCTGAAATATGGACAGAACAGGATAATGCAAATTAGATAATAACAAGAAACATACAGGCAAAGTCAAGTAGTAGTCAGAGTAACATATTGAATACGTTGAAACAGGAATATTTGTACCTACCATGTGTCAGGACAAATAACGTAAAGCACAACAGTAGTGTTGCTCGTGTCATATTGGTTGGTCAGCGATCCGCTGTATGGATAAACAACATTGGGGAGAAATTGTTACACCTTAAAGCATTATGTTATGTAATCATTGTTTCCCTTAAGTTGCAAAGATTGTCGCCAATAATTTCTTATAACAAAACGCCCAGGAATATCTCTTAAGCACCAAACAAACATATACAAGTGACTATATCAAAGATCATATATTTGAACTGCGGAGAAAGATACGAAGACATGATTGATCATCGCAGTTGTACACACAGCTTAAGCAATTGTAAAATTAAGCCTGAAAAAAATTTAGGCTTGAATTTTTCTCAGGCTTAATCAGTTCCCAACTGCTTCAGTTGTATGCATGACTGCGATGATCAATCATGTCTCAAAACAAACATAATTACGGAAAATGCTCCCCTTCCATTCACTGCGAACTTTTAAAATTACCATGGAAGTTCTAGAACTTCGTGAGAGGACCACAAAAGAGCTGTCTGTTGTGGTCCTATGTATGCATGGCAGTCTAAACAAACTCAACAAAATCAGGTTTGGTGCCATATCAAAATTATCTTCAGTTGTCACGAAAACGTTTAAAGAGCATAAACGTTGGCAGAAATAATTTTCCACAAATGTTCTGTTTGTTGCCCAACTCGGACGGCAAAAAATGTTGGTCTTTGAGACAGAATCAGAAACCACATTAGAATTACTCCGCCATATTTTATCATCTAGATCAAAACGCTCTCTTTTCTAAACATTTTCTACTAATTCTGTGATTTTCCCCATTTGAACTTGTTATATGGTAATGTAAAGAGAATCTAATGATTAATCGTTGCTGCGGTTTATAAGGTAATTTACTCTGTACTGATAACGAAGAAGTTTCCATCATCGTTTTCTTCTTGGTTACAAAATCATTTCAGCTTTTATATTCATATTGAAAATACTCGCGTCAATTAATATAGACCCGTCATGAAGGTTGACCCATAAGGACACTGGTGACTTCACCCCACTTTCATTAACGATTGGAAAAAACATGTAGAAATTCGTAGGCAAAAGCCGTAAAAGATTAGGAGAAATACCACTATGTTATCTTCATTTCCCTCGGTGATTTGGCTGAGTTTTGGCACAAACTAAGGAAGCACCTAACGGGTGATATTTTCTGTTTATGAGTGAAGCCACCGGTCTTTCGACCACACATGTCGGATAGGGGCAAATATTATCCACTCTCTTACTCACTCACCTTCGTTAAAACACTGCCTGGCCTTCAGGGCTCGCTTTAACGTCTTAAAAGAACAGGAAAAACTGTTACTCAAATGACTAAGAATATATTGTACTTATCTCAGAAATGGTAGCTGTCTCTCCGTATTTGACCTCAAGATTTGTTGACAAGTGAAATCTAGGGTCGCTGGGAAAGTTTGTCATCGACCAACGCCTACTGCAAGAGCACCCGGAAGCCAATTTGGCTCGTAAATTCACTGCTGCCAGGTTGTAAAACGCGGTCTGTAAAATCGAATATTTACCTTGAATCCCTGAAGAATTTTAGACGAAAGATCACCCTAGTCAAACTACGATCTCCGGACCGTTTATGAATTAAAAATTACCTAATTCCTAAAAGAGTACGTTAATCGCTAGTTTGGAACGCCTTGTAAGGTTGACTACGTCAGTGTGTAAACACTGACATGGCAGGTGGCGATCTTGTTTATTACAAACAGGCTTGTCACGGACCAGCCAATAAGAACGCGTTGAACTTTCGTTACATCATTGACAGTTAGTCACCCGTGACAACTCAACAGGTATCCTTTCTCTGCCTCGTGAGTTTCTGTAAAACTAAGGATAAAGTTACGCGATTTGATTTGTTTTTGTTATTTTTTATTCGGTCTTTTTGTTCGTCTTAAGTCGTTGTGCTCCAGCGGTTTTTTCGTGTCTTATTTCTAACGAGCTAGTTTTATAAAGAAAACGTTTTCATCGTTTTGATGTCCAATTCTCTGCAATCCACAATTCTTTCCTCATTTGTCAAATATACTTTATAGCCATAAATATTTATGCTCGTTTTGCAAACATGGACTGGTTGGTAACACTTCGAAGCGGGATTTTTTGTCTCGTTTGCTGGATGAACTCTCGAATGGGAGACAACTTTGTGTTCACTGATTTACAATGGGGAACTTAAAAACCAAGTCTGATGTTCTAATTCAGTCTCTGCCCCTTACTGAATACGTGTTGTTGATAGCTTTTCCATAGTGTTACAACAAGCCTGCTGTTGTGTCATTAACGTTGAGTCAAGCATAAGCAGCGAAGAGACGAGTAACATAAACGGAATGTCTGGTCGTTGTTAGCGCAGACTGCCGGAATTAATTTCTGATACTGACTTGTGACCGGCCAGAACTGATCTATGTGTATAATTTTTCTTGGGTAGTACGGAGACATAAGCGAGCCGGCACAGCATGGCACAGTGTAAATCAACTGTCATCATAGGCTAAGCCAGCATGGACTTGCTCTAAATTTCGCGAAAAACTTCACATTTTGTTGTCTCTTGTCTTGAGAGGTCATTATACAGGTTTTTGTTGGAAACGATTAGCAGGGATTTCAGATAGACGATTGAAGAATGGGAGGAGAGCAGGGGATTGGATTCTTTAAGATTATGCTCTAACGCACATACGAGTACGATCGACAGCAATCTATCCATTGTCTATCACCATTGTGATCACTCGAACGAGTATGATCACGTATTGTAGACTTGAAAGCGTACGTATAAGGCGCTCTGTGGATTCTAAGATGCATGACTGATATGTCTTTAAGCTCCAACCTTGACCACAGATGTGGCGAGAGTTTCCTGTCTAACAAGTTCAACTTACCAGGGGAATGGGAACTGGGGACCATCTGGGAACATGGAATCTGATGGGAAAGAAACAAATAATCAGGCTGTTTTCTATGCAAGTATACTAATTTTCTTCTACTAGTATCTTTTCCGACACACATTTTAATTTCAGGACGTGGGAGAAGTGAAGATCAAATTATTCAGCTTTTAAATGATACTGAACATTCACACACGGCGTTCATTTATTTCAAGATACTGATGAAAAGTGTGACTCGTAAACATGTAAACTCGTAAGCAAAAACACCGAAAAAAGAGTTATTTACTGCAACGTTAGATATGTGCTATTTA
>Ga0126339_10000525_pt1 | contig 21690 bp, 17 predicted proteins | sample OrbTmetagenome_2_FD_92532 | JGI IMG/M metagenome (GOLD analysis project Ga0126339, IMG submission 92532) | Coral microbial communities from Petempiche,Puerto Morelos, Mexico - Orbicella T R C metagenome | ecosystem: Host-associated > Invertebrates > Cnidaria > Coral | place: Petempiche,Puerto...
AAGTACAATAATATATTATTCTCTTTTCATGCATTCTTTGAAAACTTAGTCATTCAAACCTGTTGTAAGACCACATGTACAAATTCTGTAACCCAAGCTGGTGCCATTGTAAATGCCACTAATTAGTATAAATATTTTATACATATGGATGTAATAAATTAAAACCCGCTATTAGAATCTTATGGTTTTGACTCCCTGTTTAACACATATCAAAGTAGGTCCAATTTGCTGAGAGATGACTAACTTGCTACATTCGCCTTGACTGCCAAATTCCCAGGCAGGATACCCAAGTAATTCTTCAAACTTTTAAGATTAATTAATTGACATCATGAGAGCAGAGCATGTTTGCCTCAAAATGCACATTTTTTAAAAAACAAATCCCTCACTCATAATACTTTTATCATTTGGACTTAGTTTGAATATTGCCACGTTAGTCATCTTTGAAACCTACTCGACCTGAACTATAACAAGAACAGGCAAGATCACCTGTAACATCAAGGCTCTGTCCATCGTACTTAGCCAAAACTGGCCCTGGATGCTTACAAGCAGAAAAAATATTTTATTTGTAACCCACTAGACAGAGAATCTAAGAAATCATTGGAAAATACAACTTAAAAGTAGTGTTTCTCCAGTGTCCTCACCATCCCTAGTATTAAAAAATGTTTGGTGTGAATGCTCCTCACTTAAGTCTTTCCTATTGTCATAACCTTTCCACACACATAGCAATACCCATTCCACCACCAATGCATAAAGCTGCCACGCCTCGTCTTGCTCCCGTTCGTTTTAAGCCATACAACAGAGTAACAAGAATTCTACATCCTGATGCTCCTATCGGGTGTCCAAGAGCTAGAGCACCTCCACTGACATTCACCTTTGGAAAAAAAAAATTAACAGATGTAAATATTAATTAATGCACAATTCACCAGTTAATTAATCATCAATGAATAATTTTTCCTTAGCATTTACACCTAAGTTTACCCTTCTGGTATGCTTTGGGTAACAGGGTTCTCATTAATTCAGGGTGTAGAGGGCTAGTTTCATGCAGGAGACAGCTGAAACTGATTTGAGTGCTAAATGGACAAGCCTCTAAGGAGGTCTGGGGGTATGCTGCAGGTATGACAAGGCTTCCGTTGAATAATTGCAAATTTGATTATGATAATATATTAATTAAATATATTCATATTTATTTATTAACAAATTAATTAATATATTACTAAAGTTTCAAAATGATTTTTACCTTTTCTGGGTCAAGTTCCAAATCTTTAACAACGGCACATGACTGGGCAGCAAATGCCTCGTTTAGTTCAAACAAGTCAACATCTTCAATCTTCCATCCTGCTTTTTGGAGCTGAAGAAAATGAGAAGAAAAAACAAACATTTAACCTCTTGTCATTCCAAGATTCTCCTGAGGTCCCTCTGAGTAAGTTTGAAGATCAAGTTATCATTAAGACTTCCAAAATATTTTAAACAGGCCCTTAGAATTCAACTTTTCAGATTCCTTCTACTTATTCAAGTACACATAATCATATTAAGTTGAGATTCTTTCCAAGTTTGCACTGATTTGAACTATAAGACAGTAAATGTTGGATATAAATTTCCGAGCCTCTGCAGGTAAACAGTAATCGCTTCTGGAATAGTGCTTCAGTTACAATTTTGTACCTGGTCACACAGTCCTAATCTCAAACTCATGATAAAGTTTTGAGGTTTACAAAAAGTTGTTTTGAAATGTTGCGATTTTGTACACAAATTATCACTAGGGACCTTATGCACATGACAGCGACGGCAAGGACAACACCTATTAAAAAGTGTGTTTATATTTTACTTTGGAATTTTGCATTTACATAGATCTATTCAGTGTGTTTGTTGGTATTAAAACTTGGCCCTGCTGAATATGCTACGAATGCGTAGTGAGTACCAAATAGAAATATGAAAAAATTAGCCGTAGTGGATCCCATTGTCAAAATACTTGGAAATTGGTCATTTCACATTGTTGATTAACACAGGATGGCAAAGAAAAGTACCAAGAATGAAATTGCAAGTGCAAAGCATTAAACCTTTTGTTTGGTGATGTCCCATTGTCCTTGCGGTTGTGTTTTGCATAAGGTCCCTACTGATTGTTACTGGTGAACTTTAAAACAGAGTAATTGTATTTAATATACTCCAAAGGGCTATACTCACAGCTTTCCTGGTTGCAGGGATAGGTCCAGTACCCATCACTGCTGGGTCCACACCAGCCTGACCCCAAGAGACAATGCGTGCCAAAGGGACCACACCCCTCCTGGTAGCCTCCGCATAAGACATTAGCACTACTGCAGCAGAACCATCATTAATCCCAGAAGCATTCCCTGCTGTTACTGTGCCAGTGCCATCCTGTAGAAAACAGGGTTTGAGACGAGCAAGACCTGCCATGGAAGTGCCATGTCTTGGAAATTCATCTTCTGTGACATCTATTGTCTCTGTAAGTTTATGAAGTATTAGGTTATGTAAAGGACTATAAAATGTTTAAGCAAGCAACTGGAACGATGATCCTGCTGGTATACGTTGGATCAATAGTGATCTAATCAGCTTTACATATAAAATGAAGAATACAAAAGCAAAAACCGACACAATGTAGTATGATTTTTTTTGAAGGTGTACTATATTTTGGCTGACCAAACCAGCCATCTTCAGGTACAATGAAAATTTTACATTGGGCCGCCGAACATTTCCTGTCCTCTCCTAACCACACTGCTAATGACATGCAATTAATCCCCACTGAAAAAATCTTTTCAGTGGGGAAAAACAATCTTTTTTTCTTTTCTCCAGGGAAGATTTTTTAATTCAAAAAGGCAGAACAATTGATCCTGATGGTCTGAACATCTGCAAAGAAACATATTGTTTCCATTTGTTTTCTTTTATTATGTTCTTTTATCATGTTATTTTATTTTACTGTATGCTTATCTTTAATTTACACTGTTAATTACTTTTACGTATTTCCGGTATTATGTAAATATTGGCTTCATAAAAACATGTCCCAATGTAAAATTTTCATTGTACCTGAAGAAGGCTGGTTTGTCCAGCTGAAATATAGTACACCTTCAAAAAAATCATCCTACGTTGTGTCGGTTTTTGCTTTTGTATTCTTCATTATGTAAAGGCCATTTTCACACTTGGCTGATGTCAACAGGTATATATTTAAATCTAACAATGCATTGGTTGTAATCAGGCATTATTTTTGATATAGTAAAAGCCTGGGTTGACACCCAATTTGAATATTATTCCAAACAGACCAGTCATTCCTTATAACAAATATTGGTTGTCACATTTTGAATGCCACATCAATTTACCTTTTCGTGTTTTAACAGGAACAGTGACAATCTCTTCTTTAAAATAACCTTCTTTCTGTGCCTTCTCCACTTTGTTTTGAGACACAACTGCAAACTGATCTTGGTCATCCCTGCTTACTTGCCATTGTTTTGCAACATTCTCGGCTGCAAAATAAAAGTTACTGTCAGTAATAAAATTTAAAAAATATATATTCAGCTTTTTTGTTTATGAAATACCTTTGTTACTTTTTGCAGCAAAAAGTAGGTAAAAAATTGTACCATTTGAAAATGTACAAAATGTACCACAACATACAATACTTTGGTTCACTTTGTTGTACAAATAACTGCAGCAATTTTGATGGAAAAAACGCAAGAACTGAACAAAAGTGAAATTTGTGGAAACTGCTTGCATAATGTATGCATAATACTATAGGAAATCAGTAATCTTAACCAACAAGGAAGAAAATATAATTCATGCCCTTGCCTGTTATTCCCATGTGGTAGCCATGAAAGGCATCGATGAGCCCATCTAACATCATAGAATCCACAAGTTTAGCATCACCCATCTTCAGTGGAGACCTCATGTTACAACAATGTGGGGCCTATAAGAAACAACAAATATGCACTAAATTATAATGTAGTTATAATTAGCCTCAGTGGGGCAATTGGAATTTCTACCTCAGGATTCATTACTTAATCACAAACCAGCTCCAAAGGGAGTTTTCATACAAACATGCTCCTTTCCACTAGTGGACTAGAGTGCTGGGTGATGACTCAAACAATGACTGTGTAGGAGACTAGCACTTACTTGACTCATACTTTCTTGACCGCCTGCAACAATGGTAGCTGACTCGTCATTCAAAACAGCTTGGTAGCCTAATGCGACAGCCTTTAACCCAGAGCCGCACAGCATGTTAACACCATAAGCTGGAACTGAGGATGGGATACCAGCATTCATTGCCGCCTGGCGTGCAGGTCCTTGTCCCTGTCCTAAGAAAAATATTTTTTATTATTTTTTTCTCAAGAATCTGAGCGAGCCGGAATCCTAAATCCTTGAATTTGATTGGCTAATCACACGCACGTGACTGGTCCAGCTTTTTACGATACGGCCCACAAAAGTTAGCGGTAATCGTCAATCTTTTGCCTTCTTTACACATCCATCCACGATTAGTCAACACAAGTTTATCTCTGTCACTGTAAGTAAATTTAATTGAGTGTTTTGAAGTATTGAGAGTTTGCTTGGTTGTTTGTAGCTTGGCGCTGTAATGGCTCGTAATCCTGTGTTTCTCTCGCTGTAAAATTCTAGTCAATTTCAGTCGAATTTACCTTTCTGATCGTTGCTGTATTTAGGAGACTTTCTGTGGAATACACTTAACAAATTTCCTCTCTTTTTGCTCTTCAATTTACGGTAGAAAAGTCTGATTTCAAGTGATTTTAAAACCGATGACTGACAGAAATTGTTTATGTAGTAAAACTTCAAACTTCAAACTTGAAAATGCTGCCTGAGGTCTCAGGCAACATTTTCAAGACCTCGGTCACAGTTTTTCACTATACGGACCTCCCAGCTGGCAAATAACATAATTATGTATACTCAACATGACCACAAAAAAGTGCACTACCTAACAAGGAAATTCAAAGCTTAATTTCACTAACAAAATGCTCAATTTTTCAATTTGGCATTCAGCATCAGACATTTTTCAGTTGCTGTGTTCCTACATGTACTATATTTATTTTGGACATAAAAGTATCCTTCTGTAGGGTTTAATCCACACAAAATATTGATTGGTTGATCAGATATGAACAACTCACCTGTTTTAGAAATTTAAAATGGCAAATTCTCTGGGCAGAAGCTCGGGGGAGGGGGGGGGGACTCCCATATAAAAAAGACGGGGGTGCTTGTTGTACCGTTTAGGGGTTAAAAACGTGGTTTTGCTACCTCTTAGGGTGTTCAGCCTAGGACCTATAGTTCCTATTAGGGGTGAAAAGCCACAAAACAGAATCTCAAGCACATTTCAAGCCACAAAACAGGATCTCAAGCACATTTCAAGCCACAAAACAGGATCTTGGTACCTCTCAGGAGGGAGGCATAGGGGCCTATTAGAAAATGAAAAGCTGTGCAAAAAATCGCCGAAAACCGCTAAACCGCAAGAAATTTCGTCCAAACCCGAAAACCGAAATAAAAGACCTCACTAGCAAAGCTTTGTTACTGAGTCTTCAGAATCTCTCTTTCTGTCATTTAATTGTTATACATCTAAGCTCGTTTTACTTTCCGAAGTTCTTTCTGTGTATTCCTTCATTAGAACAGAACACATTGTAGTCTAAAAATCTCCTTTTTTGTGTAAATCGGCTCCACAGTATGATGTGTGACCCTTACCGGCTTCCGTATGATTTTAGGTGATTTTTGTTTGAAAGAAACACCACATTCTGAAACTACTTTTCGATTGCCATTGTCAGAATTTTCATTTGTGTTGGCACAATGGCAGCTAAAGAGACTAATTAAGTTTGTCATGCATTCCTCTAACTGTAAGTGGTCCTTTGGAATTACAGACCGTTGACAATTAAAGTTTTAGTGTGACTGTGAGGTGTAACTTCCTTGGCAAAACCAGAAAAACCGTAAAAAAGGAATTAGGCAGAAAAATCCAAAAAACCGCCCTCATTGTTGACAAAAAATGAAAACCAAAGACTAAATTGGAGAAAACCTGCAAACCGCACAAGACACCACAACCGAAAAACCGCAGAATCTAAGTGCGAAAACCGAAAAACTGAACCACAAATTGGCCAAATCCGCAAAACTGAAAATCCCAACACCCCCCTCTTTCAGGGGTTCTTTTCAACATTTCTGACGAACACCCCCGTCCTTTTTATTTGGGAGTCCCCCCGGGGGACAGAGGGTGGGGAGGGGGCGTGACAAGCACAGAATGCGGCCACGTGACTTTGTCTAAGTCAATCCCAAAATTCTGAAGGAAAGCACTTGTAATTGCTTTCACCAACGCAATCGAAGCTCTTTTGGAACAACAGAAAGGATTCAAACGAGTGTTTGTCATATGCGTACCTGCAGTGCAAACTTGTCCCATGATGACTTCCGCCACGTCAGACGCTGGAGTCTTGCCGCGCGACAAAACATCTCGAATGACTATGGCACCAAGTTCATGTGCTTTGAGTGAGCTAAGACAGCCGTTCAAATTTCCGATTGGCGTTCTTCCTGCAGCAACAATTACAACATCTGTATTATTGTATCCCGAACTGGCCGCCATTGTAAAAGTACAAAGATTAACTCCTGGGAACGAGGTTGGAGCTTTACGTGACCTCGTACATGACAAAGTATTGAAAGATGAGAATTCCACTGTTTTGATTTACTTGTGGGCTCAAGTTTCCTTCAGTGAACAAGAAACATGGCGTCACAAGTTGATCATGTAAGTTGGTATACAAATTTTCCATTTTCCGTTTCATTCAACTGTATCTTTTGGCCGCTGACCTTTTCTTCCAAGAACGTAGATTGAATAACACACAGTTTGTTTTCTCCTTTTTTAGCGTAAGAGCTCGGAATCAGCTGCGATGAACGGCCAGGCCAGTACTTCTGTCGTAGAAGACGATGATACAGAAGCCGGCCCATCATCATCTTCTTCATCATCTTCGGCCGCTGATAAACGAGCAGAAAGAATGAAAAGATTGCGAGATCTTCATCTTAGAAGGGTATGATGGTCATTTTTATGTCGTAACTGCAAATATTGCAATATCTTTTCTCATTTACAATCCTGTGAAATTTAATTTTGGTATTCCAGAATGAGGCACGTAAATTGAATCATCAAGAAGTTGCAGAGGAGGATAGAAGAAAGAAGCTGCCTGCAAATTGGGAGGCTATGCAACGTCGAGTAGAATGGGAAAACAAGGAAGAAGAGGCTAGGAAGGTAGAGGAACTGTGCTGGAAATCATTGATGACATACCACAAACATCTAGCTGTATTTATGGATCATTTATGGGTTGGCCATATTGACAGGGTTATTTAAATAAGAAAATGAATCACTGGGCTTTTGTGAGGGCAGAAAAAAGTTAACGTAATAATGAAGGGACGATATTACATGTAACTGGTTAGCTGTGAGGTAGGGTTCCACTGGAATCTGAAGACGTAGTTGTACTGATTTTGTTTACATTTTAAGGGTCAGACTTGTGATTTTTGAAACTAGTCACTAATAGGTTTTGTTAGATGTGTAATATCATTGCTTTGCAATGTAATTAATTTTTAATACGGTTTAAACAAAATATGATTTGAAAGGCATCAGCCCAATACCTACATGTACACTTGGTCCATCCTGCAGGATTGTGTCTGGGGGTAACTCTCATATGAAAAGGTCGGCGTTACTCGTTGTTAACAGCTGCATTGCTAAATGGAGGTTGGGTGCCTGAGAAATCCAGGAGCTTCCACTATTGGCAGCCAGCTCTTAGATGGAGCCCAGTCCCATGGCAGGCAAATCCTGGAAACCAAGCCAAGGAGGGAAGGGAGGGTGGGAATGCTTGAAGATGTGCTCCCATGCAAAACAATGCTCACTGTAAACGCTATCGCTGTGAAGGCTGCCAACATGTTTTAGTTCAGAAGCACATGGAATCATGGTGCATGCAGATATTAAAACACCACTGACAACTACAGGAACACAGGCGCTCGTTGTTGTTAACTCCATTAAATTGCATTTAACTACATGAAAATTTGAATTCAACCCCTAGAGGAGACCAGTCTGGGCATGGCACAAGTTTAATTTGACCTCTGAAAGATACCACTTAAAATGGAAGAGGTTCAATTACCAGCTGCAGTTCAGGAAAGGAGCCTGCGCCAGACGTCCGGACTTGTAAGACTGGCGTAAATTGAGCCTAAAAACCAAAATAAGAGTGTTTATTATTATTATTTCTTCGAGTGCACCCTAAAAGATACTTTGGTAGCTTAAAACTAAGTGAAACCAGAATCCTTGATTTACATTGTATATGTCCCTAAGCAGTGCAGTTTTGAGCCCTGGCAGGGGTCAGTATGTTATGATCTTGGGTAAGACACTTTACTCTTGCACTGCCTCTCTAAGCCCAGCTGTGTAAATGGGTACTGTTGAATTTAATAAGGTAAAGTCTACATATGAACCAAGTGGCCCATTTGGTGGGAGCTTATCCCAGTTTCTGTAGCATGAAGCAACTAGGACTATTTCTACTCCCTCCTTGATGGGATGCTATTCCATTGCAGAGCCTGGGGAGGGGAGGGGGGGGGGGCTACTCCTGTATATGGGCTATATAAGTATGTGCGGACCCAAAAGGTAGCATATTTCAGCCGTTTTGGTCATAAATAGGGTTGTATTGATTTTGGCCATTTTGGTTATGAATTGAGTATGGTTTTAGCGCTCTAGTCTTGAATTGGGTATGTTTCTTAGAAGAAGCTACTTTTTCATTGTTATTAATAAGGCAGTTAACAAAAGCTCTTCATAACTTATGTTTAGGGCAACTGTGTCAGTTGCAATGGTCATAAATAGGGTAGCAAAAAATGCAGATTTTGGTCATAAATAGGGTAAGGGTTTTGGGAAGTGGGCCACACAGCCCCACCCAACTTTTCTGGAAGTACCTGGGGGGCACGGGGTTGCAAAATCACTCCCAGCATTAAATTTGCTGGTACCCATTTGTATACCTGGGTGGAGAGAGGCACTGTGAAAGTAAAGTGTCTTGCCCAAGAAAACAACAGGATGACCCTGGCCAGTACTCGAGCCTGGACTTCTTGATCTGGAGTTGAGCACACAAACCATGAGGCCACTGTGTCTCCCACTGTTGAATTTACTGCTGTAATGGATTAGGATCCAATCCAGGGGGGAGTAGAAATTTTTCTAGTCTCTTAATGCTACAGAAACTGGGATAAACCGTGGCGGTATACCCAAAACAGACTTCACATTGACTTGACTGTGCTTGTCTTCCTCCTTCTGATTGGTGTTAGGAAGCTGAATCTCATGGAGAGGATTATGACAGAGTTAAGTTGTTAGAGATGTCTGCTGATGATGCTGATAGACTGGATAGGAAGAGAAAGAAGAAAAATCCTGATCAAGGCTTCTCTGGTACAGTATAGCTATTTATGTGTAGGATATTGTGCCATTCATACTATTATTAATTTATTGAAGGTACAATGTAATCAATTAGTTGTAATTTTCAATAAATATTATGGAGTCTCAGATGCAGTTGTTAATTATAATGTAATCTTAGTACAGAGTCTAGATCTGGGTGCATGATGCCTTCCTTCATTTCTGTTTCCAGCCCCATAAGCTTCCATTCAAAAATTTCAGTGTAGCTGGTATTCACAGAGAGGTAACTACTGAAAATTCTATGTGTTCTAATATTGTTAGTTCTTCTTGTAAAATGTTATAGGCTTTGCTGCTGCTCAATATAGACAATACCAACGCCTTACCAAACAGATGAAACCAAATAATGAAGATTACAAGAGAGAAAAGGAACAAAAGTAAGTGTCAAGGTTGTAGAAATGTTTCTGCCAATGTTGGGAACTAGACTCAAGTAGCCTCAAATGCTTTATTTGATCATACAGTACTCAGTAGTTGATACAACAAGGTTTTTTTTTATATTTATGTAAACGACAATAGTTAATTAAAAATACTTTCACTTTGATGGTTTGTGGAGTTACAATTTCTCACTGCTGTTTCATAATTATTCTAGTGGTCATGCTGTTACATTTACAATTTGTTGCTCTGACATCTGAAAAAATATTTTAATGAACACTGTGCAATTTGTTGCAGAGGAGAGGGAATGTACCCCAGTGTTGATGATGTTAATTATGGAGGAGAGGGAAAAGTACCGGAGGCTGCAGTAGACAGGATGGTTGCTGACCTAGAAAAGCAGTAAGTACAGTTTAACAGATCTTGACACATTAGAGACAATCATCTTGAAAGTGGAAGATGCACTGTCTGTTTGAGACCAAGAGGGCCAGTTTCAGGCTTGATCTGGGTTCTGTGTGGGGATGAAACTTACTACAGCTTAGTGCCAGCAATTATAGATGTAGACCTAGACATAGACATAGCAATTTTTCGTGGAGAAATTTTTCTGTCCATGGATGAAAGGTGCAATGAGGTTAACCCTATGTGAAACACCAACCTGTGAGACAAGGCCAGACCACAACACTTTGAGATAACACTGAAGATGCCTTGGACAGGGCCTATGGTTTATAGTCCTTGTCTGCAAAGACCTGAGTGTCTAACCATTTGCAGATTTAATTATGTACAAAGGTTGGACATTCTCCTCAGTTATTTTAAGACCCCCGAGTGTTGGTCCAGTCTTGGGCTCAAACCCTCAGCAGTCTTGCATTCTACAAACTAAGCTAACCATTAGATGACACTAGACATCTTCAATCTTTGTCTTAGAGACTATTGTCACCACTGCCGTGTAATTTGTTTTCATGTTCTCAGCAGTGCCTACTCATTCTGTGAAATATCAATGACTGGCAAAAATAATCGATCTTTCAAACAACCAAACCCTCTTTTGCGCATTTATCTCATTCCCAGTCTGTCCTCATCAGGCAGACTGTGCTGTGTGGCAAAAGAACCAGCTCACTGGTAGTTCCATGTTACTTATTTGGAATTTTTACATTCCAGAATTGAAAAGCGTGAGAAGTACAGCCGTCGCCGAGCTCACCAAGATGAAGCAGACATTGATTACATTAATGAACGCAATATGAAGTTCAACAAGAAACTAGCAAGGTTTTATGACCCATTCACTTCTGAAATCAAGCAAAACTTGGAAAGAGGCACTGCAATTTAAACTTATACGAATATTATAAATTTACTGTTTCAAACTCAGAAGAACGTGGAAAACTGCCACCATTGTCAAGGTGATTTGATTAGAATCCAGGCAATATAAATGTGTGGTGTTTGCCATTTAAGTGTGTTATGTACTGTAAATAAAAATCACCACTATGACAAATGCAAAAATAAAATCACCATCTGAAAATTGCAATGGCTAGGAAAGTTATATGGTTGATAAGTTGCATTGTACATTAGTGAGTGTTCCTGATTAAAATAACGCTTCTCTGACCAAGGCAGTTGTTTTGTTATGCTTTGCCACATTTGAATATTTGGGTCAATATTTGGGTCATGTGTAGAGAAACAGTTAAATTTGGAGGCTGTCAAATTTATTCAAACATCTTAGTGTTAAAACTTGAATGGAAGACTTGTCTTTCTGGCCAGCTTTTAGATGTCCACAAAAATTAGTAGGACTATTCCCCTCAGCTACACACAAGCTGTTAGCTAGATCGGCATCCCGTGGATGGCCACTTATTAAAGAAAATCATTTTATTTTTCATATGCTGCCTTATAAATTGTTCATTTAAGCAGGCCCTAAGCACAGTTTGGATGCCCACTTTTCAAATTCTGGCTAAAAGCCTGGCTACACATTATCTACACATCAATAAAGTTTTACCATCATCATCATCATCATCATCGTCATCATTATGTTCTCTCCAGTAAGCCTGTGATAATGTATACTAAAATGGTAGGGAGTAGGAAGTATCCCCAGTAGGGTGTAACACAAATTAATCAGCCTAGTGTGGAGACTTTTGACATTTGTACAAACTGACTCATTCCTACTTCCATTTCCTCATGTTCAAAACAAGCAGTCCTTGGATACGAATAGAACTAACAGCCCCACTCTTTGTGTGCAGGGCCACTCCAAGCTCTAATATGTGTGGCAGTTTTTCAAAAGAGAGAGAGATGGGGGAAGACCAATTATTGAAGCAAGAAGGGCGAGGGTAGAGCATAAAGTGTATTACATAATTATTACATTGCACAACTACTTGTTAGGGCTTTCATTAAGGGCCAGTCACCAGGCAAATTGACCGGCTGTGACGATGATTTTGCCTGCCTGGTTTATCATCTGGACGAAAGTTTTTCTTATCAAGAAGTTCAGTTCAAAAAGTTTTGTCCACCTGTGAAGATTATTTGCCTCCTGTGTTAAACATTTGTGAAACCCCTGACTTGTATGCCATAAAACTGACCAAGCAGGACGGTAAATTTTAAATTAGTTTTTAAATATTTCTGACAACTCAGGATTTTTACATACATGTAGAGCATGTAAATGATAAAGAAAGCAATAGCATCCCTGCAGGTGTTCCTGTCCCCTTCATGATTGCTCTTTGCACCCTGCCCCCAAGCTTTGCACTCCAATTCAACTTCCTGTCTCTTCATCTGTTAAATCTGAATGGCTGCTACCACAGGAGGATGAAGGGTGAGAGAGTTCATACTCCTTATAGGTTTCTCTTAGCAGCTCTCGTAAGGTCCTGCATTAATGGCTTGATACTCTTTTGAGAGGACAATGGAACAAACAACAGAAATATTATCCCTAGCCCCAAAACAACAGCTGCTAACAAGCAAAAGAATTACAATCTTACAAGAGCTGCTACACTTCTGTATTCCTAAGGTAATCCCTCCCAAGTTATTTTCACATGTGGTATTCAGTCCTCCCCAAGGATGTTAGCACCTGCACTGCGCAGATCACTGACATTGTTTTCGTGGAGAACATTGCATGAAAAGCTGCTTGGGCTCTCCACATAAATAAATTTCGCATCACAGCATTGTGTAGTCCTAGACCCTCTAGGGATGTCTGAAGCCAGGAGTGATCTAAAGACAGCTCAAGAGGAATTACCTTAGGAATAAGGCCTGTATGAGGGACTAACCTGTCTTAGCCTTCTTCCTCTCTTGCTGCTATGCAGGCTTTCCAAGCACATGCTCGCAAGTTCATTTTGGAATTATTAAGAAGAGTTTATGAAGACAATTATATATTTCAGCTGTCTTGTATTGCTTTAGTTACTTGCAGAGTGAGAGATTACTCTGAAGAGAGATGGCTTGAATTATCTGGCTTTCAAATTTCTGACTGAAAAAAGAAATTATACCATAAACTGCTGCTTACAAGCCCTGAGGTTATACAACTTTGTAAGGGTTTTAGATGGGCTTATAAATGGAGGGGCTTATTTCTAAGGGGGCTTATAACCAGAATAAAAAACTGTTTCAAAACGAGTTACAGCTGCACATATTGATCTGAATACAGTGGAACCTCAGTTTAATGAACCTCTATTTAACGAAGTCCTCAGTATAACAAATGGTATACTTTGCTCCAGTAATAGTTAAATATATGGAAAAGTACCCCGAAATAACAAAACTTCGTTATAGTGAATATATTTTACCAGTCCCTGTGTTTTTCATTTGCCGGTAATAAGCTTTAAAACATCGTAATAAAACAAATTCAGAACAAGGAAAGCTAGAGCTGGGCTTATATTTGGGGGGTAACCGGATGTATTTTTTGATCTACAGGTAGATGGGCCTATAACCCTGGGGGGGGGGGGCTGATAAGCAGGGGGGACCTTATAAGCAGCAGCTAACGGTGCTGATCATTGATCCTCCCATATTTTATCTCCTGAGTTTAATATCTAAAAAGACTTGTTTATGAGTGTTGAAAATCCACCCATTCACCTTGTTTCCTTCAAGTCATTGCAACTTAATCAATTTAAAAATTTACTAACAATAATATAAGCTTAAAACTCCATTTTTCCTCTAAACCAGAATATTGAGTAAGTAGAAGACTGGGCTGAAATACGAACACGAAACCGATTTAAAAGACAACAAAGTGCTTTTCTCCAAGGCGCAGGATAACGTTGGAGTTGATCGAAAAACAAACGAATATCTCGTCTACCTTATTGACATTGTTTTACTCTTCGTGAACCTTTGCACGTCGCTTGAGCGTTGCCTTGGCAATATGGCTGCCATTCCTCCGGCCTGCCGGGGGCATTAAGTTTTTTTGGTCCGCTGCTTCTTGTAATTTCCCACCAAAATTAAACAATTGGAGCACAAATTTCAAGCGCCACATTGCAGTCTACACAGGAGAAAATATCTCAGAAAGAATCGCGTTCACGAAGAAGGAATGGTCCCAGTTGAATTGTCAGGTCAAATTTCTGAAAAGAGGTATCCACAACTCTGACCTGGGTTCCCAAGCTTTACTTTTCCGTCGTTTCCAAACTGCAAACTCCTTTTAGAACGCATTTCCTAATCTTCATCGTTTGAAGAAACCACAATGCCTTAGCAAAGGACTTTCATGATTTAACTGTTCCTCGCTTGTTTTCCCGCCGAAACCGTGTCGACATCTTCACACGACGCGAGCTTCCTTTTCCTCGCCGACAAATCGTTGCCAGAAAATTCCTGGGAAAAATCGTAATCATAGCCATAAGAGCTATCCAATCTGTTAAAAATTTGGCATTCTTCCATGTAAGAAGCAAATACAGTTTCCTGAATCCAGCGAGAGAGTTCGTCTTCCATAATTTCCGAATATTTGAACAAGACTCACAGCGCAAGCGAGGTCTCTTACAGACCGGAAGTCAGACTCAAATGGCAGAAACTAGTCAGAATGTTTCAGTGATCGAACCGGAATATTTTTCATAAAAACGTTTTATGATTGTCGATACATCACGGTGGAAAAAAAATCCTGTCCAAATTAGAATAGCGGTTGATTCAACTTCGCCGTATATGTAGTCTTTGTGCTTCCGACTATTTTTAGCTCCTTTTTGTTGAAGTCCTTCCGGTGGGCTAGCCGGAAGATGTGAGATTTGACAATAAATCGGTCATTTTCATTTATGTTAGTTTCTTTCGCGTCAGTGTAGGATATTTTTTTCCAAGTTTTGAATACATGTATTAGAAAAAAGGTTACAGTATTTCAGTTTCTTGTGAGCTTTCGCATTGCGAGCCTCGCTACACCAGCCTCCCCTACCAAGTTGAAATTTGCTCTCCTATCCCCAACCTTCGCTCACATTTAGCTGATGTCCGTCTTTTCGAAGAAAGCTCTCTGTCAGTTCGAGTGGGCTGATTTTGACTCTAGAATGCCTCCCAGAAACACGCACGAGTGACATTGGTAATATTGTTGTATAGTGGAATAATTCTCCGACGCCAAAAAGATAACCGAAGACGTAAAAATGCCGTCAACGAGGCAAATTTCACTTCCCGGTGGATTGTTAACGTCCAATTTCCCCACCTATTGAAATAAGAGGTGAGTAGAATTATTTTGCTTCTTCCACGATAATCTGGGAAAGCAGTGTCCTAGACAATGCATTAGCATTCTAAAATTATATGCCTTACTATAGCCGTCGCCAAAATACCGATATAGGCATCTCGATCTTCAGTCCGCACGAGGTGTATACGTAAACAAACATAACACTCGATCGTTTTAATGCATAATATTTCAACCCATTCAACAAGGAGAAATTTCTAATCAAGATGAGGCTCGAACGACCGTATAATGGAAATTTTATTTTCAACCAATTGTACTGGCGAACTGTTGAAGACAGTGTATAGTACTATCAAAGTAAATTGAATGACGAACACGACTGCGATTCTAAAATAAAAAGTCGGACTGCTGCACGATGCAAATAATGGGATTATTTCGTTTTTCGACTTTCTTTAAGCCTTAAATTCATATCGAAAGATTTTTGATCTCTTAATCAGAGGGCTTTGTTTCATTTGTTATCCCCAGGTTATTCCCTGGGATGACAATTTCTCAACACCTGATTTGTAGAGGAATTGAGCGATGTCGAACAGTTACATGAGCTTATATTTCCAATACTGCTTATATTTCCAAAAGTTATAAGTTCTAGTAATCGATGCTGGATAATATAGAATAAGGCTTAATTCATTTTTCATGTCTATATCTCTATGTAAACGGTCATAAAAATGCCAAAAAGTATGCCATTATGAAAATATATTTGTTCAAATTGGAAAGGATGCTCAAATAGTGAACTGAATTTCGTTTTGTCCTTGTTTTCATCATAAGTTTGTTTTGCATATGACCACGGTATTTTCATCAGGCCGGGTTTTATAAATATTTTATTGACGAAAAATAAAATTGCAAAATAAATAATCTGTGGTACAGATGTTTCTCAGGTACTGGAGAAGCAAAAAAGAAAATCCCTTGACTTAGTTCACATACACTTTTAACCCTGAATTTCTATTCTTAAGCAAGAATGGTTTTATTGTATGTAAAGTATGTCATGGTAATCAGTTCTAGAAAAACCTCAATTAATTGCATACAATCTTAATTAATACATAATGGAATCTGATAAATTTTTAATCAAATATAGTGATCAATATGGATAAACTTTGCTCATGAGTGGAGAAGGGTGTTTTCTGTGTACTCATGAGTGACAATAGTTGTCGACTATGCATCTCTTGCATAATTTACATATGTTTTGGCTATGTCAGGCTATAAAAGAAGTATGATGCCATGAATATGGCATTTTAAAGAAGGTTAATGGGGGGATAAATTGTGAAGTATATATGAAATAATTCATATTTGAACTGCGGTTGTAGATGAAAGTGAAGATTGATCATCGCAGTAAATTTTCCAATTTAAGCAAATGGAAAGAAGAAGCCTGAAAAAAATCAGGGCTTCAACGGGATTTGAACCCGTGACCTCCGCGATAGCGGTGCGGTGCGATGCTCTACCAACTGAGCTCTGAAGCCGCACATTGGGAGCGAGGTCAATTAATTGAGTTCATATCTTCCCGTGAGGAGTGAAATGATGTGATAATTCAAATATGAATGATTTCATATATACTTCACATCATTTCACTCCTCACGGGAAGATATGAACTCAATTAATTGACCTCGCTCCCAATGTGCAGCTTCATAGCTCAGTTGGTAGAGCATCACACCGGTATCATGGAGGTCACGGGTTCGAATCCCGTTGAAGCCCTGATTTTTTTCAGGCTTCTTCTTTCCAATTGCTTAAAAAAAAAATTACTGCGATGATCATTCTTCACTTTCATCGGGGGGATAAATTATTCACTGTTTGCTTTTGACATGCCACATCCATGATTGTGTGTTGTATTTCTAAGTGATCATATAAAATTAACTTTAAAGACCATCTGATGGTAAATTTATGTTAATGGATCAGTAACAATATGGCCAGTAAAGCAGTGTTTTTTGCAGCTTCCTGAGACAATAGGATAGTTAGACTGAAAGAACTTAACATTGACATGTAATTAGCAGTATTTTGCCTTTCTGCAAACTGGTGACCTTCAACTTTTTCTTTCAGCAGGCGGTCATTGATTTTATTGTGTCTTGGTTTTAAATTTCATTTGTTCAGCCTCCCTTCACATAGACCAACAAATACCACCTTGATCAGGAACATAATGGACAAATGTTATAGTCTGCGACAAGTTAAAATGGGCAGAAATCCTCTCTGGAACTCAGTAATTAACCTTTTCACTTTCCTTCCATTTATGCTTCTCACCTCATCGCTCACCTTTGTTTGTCATCACACTTTTTTCAGCTGCTTGGCTTTCTGCTCAGCCCTCCTTCCCCAACTCTTGCCCTGAATGTTTCTTTCCCCCTTGTGACCCTCTGTCCCTGCGTGAGTCCCAAACATGAGCTCTGTGGGACTTATTGTCTTTGGATCTCCAGTGGCAGGGCGTAGAGGGGGTAATTACTAACACTAACTTCATCCATTCTTTGTAGAGATCAAGTGTTGCACTTCCTTTAAATGGCTGCTCTAGTATTTGTTTTTCAAGGGGAGCTGTTACATCAGGCAGCAATCTATGATCAACGTGACCTCCTGAAGTCTCTCCTTCAAGCAGGGGTCCACGGAGAGGCTAATAGTCCAGATCCTCGTGGGTTAACACCCCTACACACTGCTGCACTTCATGACAGTGTGGATTGTTTGAAAGAGTTGTTGGATTGGAAAGGTACTCTGGTGTTACTATTCTACATGTTTACAATAATATTATTGGCATGATTCTTAACTATTTCTCAACTTTGCAAGTCTTATGTGAAAATGTTTGTGATCATCGTTCCTGCTGAATATTATTTACACTTAATCATGAATACGTTTTTAGTATGCTTAACAGCAGCATATTAGACAATGTGGCACCTATAGCAAGACCAAATGAGCCTGATATGCTGCCAAGAAAGGTATAATTAGGTATTTTACCCTTCTCAAATTCAGCACTTTGACCATGATAAATTAGCCAATAATATAAGGACAGTGAGTTGATACTGCAGGATATCAGGATGGTAGACAAGGCTTTTGATTGGGTGATTGTGAATTTGGTTACAGTAGACTTTTATACACACACCCAATAAATTGAAAATAAATTAATTAATAAAATTAAATAATTAAAAATGACTGTCTGCTAATTATAACATATCACCTAAAAATGCTAAAATATAATTTAATAGGGTATTATTCTGTAGTTATAATTTTGTAATTGATAATGGAAAAATTTCTGACATTTCATGAACTTTGTTCATTTCCAACAGGCGTTGCAGACTTGCAATCTTCTCAAGAGGACAACTGCTCTGTAGGTTTAGGGACAAACCTTGTTTTGTTTTGTTTTTTACCTAATTATCTCACTTTGTCTCAATGTGATTGACAGTTTCCATTTGAGCATCAAAAAGGAATTGGTTTTGCATCAGCTAAGCCACATGACTGGGTTAAAAACCTTGTGCCCCTTTTTCATCCAGTCAGAAAAAAATCTAAACCAATCTTGACTCACTGGCACTCATTTTCCGGCACTTTGCATCGGCTACATGTAATTACCTCAAGTTTTGATTGATTCACTGTATTGTCTGTGTCCTCTGACTGGCTAGAGTGATTACTTTGGTTTTGGTTTTATGACACTCAGTTGAAAACTGTGCCATACATATAGCTATAGGTACATTCTGAAGTTTATAAATATCATATGGCTACTCTTAGATAACACTTATTAAAAGGTTTAGTTTTTGTTTGATTGACAGACTGCCCTTCATCATGCTGCTCGTAATGGTCACCGCCGTTGTCTCAAAGTCCTCGTTGATGCGGGTGCAAGTATAGATATCAAGAACAAGGAAGGCAAGACAGCCATGGAGGTAGCATATGAAGCGCATGAATATGAATGTGGGGATTACCTAAAGACTGTCGAAGGTATGTTGCTATTTATGATCTCTTAATGTTTTGCAGATCATCAGTGAAAGATAGTTCATTATCATCATCTTTCCCTTCTCTTCTCATGGAGATTGAGGCTCTCAATCCATCTCCTCAAAGTTTGCTGCAACCTCTGCCTCCCTCCATGTTTTGAATCCGAGATGTTCTCTCTCCTTTTTGATCATTCTTTGAAAGATAGTTCAAAGTCTTGTCAATTTAAACATGAGTCAAAAGTCTGGCAGTAAGGTCAAATTCCTTTGTTGTGAATTAAACAGATTTTATGCACACACCATTTGGTACCATGCTACTTAGTTGTAGGATGTTCAAACTCAAATGTTCATTGTTAGTTTACATTTTATTTGTACTACTGATATTCCTTTTAGCCTATTTGAGGCTAAAGGCTGGTTGGGCCCCACAAAGTCTTCAGTGATATTTATTTATTTGTCTGGGAAGTGCACTTGCCACATAGCCCTTCGGCTTCCTGACACCAGTGGTCAGTTTAAGTAAACAGGTGAGCAAGGCAAAATTGGGCTAGTACCCTTCAGAAGGAAAAATAAATTTTGAATCACACCCTCAAAACACTTAAAACCTGGTGGAATGTACTGTAATATGCTAATATGTGATTATGAGAGTGTATGAATTGCAATATACTTGTAAATTATTGGTAATACCTTTGTAGGTGTTTCTTTTCAAGTCTGTGATGAGCAGTTTATGCATTCCATTTAACAGTTTTCCAATCGTCTAGTCAATGCTTGAATTGTTTATGATAAGCAGTATAATAATAATTATAATAATAATAATAATAATAATAATAATAACTTTATTTAAGTGTCAAATGTATTTAGCACCATTATTAGCACTGTTAGGCTTCTGAATACAAAGCATTGATATTGTGTGTGTAATACCTAACAGCTAACAGGTTCCCTGATATTTTGTAGGTATCAGAAGAGCTACGAGGGAAGAAGAAGTATCTCAAGGTGTGTACAGCTATTCGGCACCATACTGGGGGATGTGACTTCCCTTTTTTCCAAGTTTACATTCAAAGACAAAGGCAAGATCCTTAAACTTGCAAAAAAGAACATAAGACCCATATTACCCCCAAACAGACTTAACAAGCTGTTTCAATCTGTTTTTCATAAAAGTGGCTTCTTTCTGACTCAGGTGTTGCCAAATGGACATCCGTTCTTGACCAAAAGTGTATTTTATTGTCTTGTTTTTTTTGTTTTTGTTTTGTTTTGTTTTTTTGCATTTTCCCAGAACTTTATCGCTTTTGTACGGTTGGTGATTTACCAAGAGTGAAAGAGCTGCTTGAAGAAGCTAGTGCAGTTACTATCAACAAGTTGTACCAAGGAGGGAGTACACTTCTTTACAAGTATGTAAAAAAATAATTCTTTTTTTGTAAGTAAGCGATGTGTGTCAAGTTATGTTCTAAACGTTTTGGCTTGTTAAAATTATATATTTCTGGTGGCTTCAATGGACCTCATCCTATGCTCCACGGGGAGTGGAGGAGAATACCATGATTAAGTCAAAATGATATACTATTAAGGTATCATGGTAGGTGGATTTTTACGAAAAATGCGAAAAATCTTTTTTTGGCTGTTCAAATTGAGAAGACTGAGATAAATATTTTGCAAAAAGAATGGGAGAAAGGGCTTTTTTACTTTTTAAGGTAAAGCAAAAAAACTATTTTTGAATATTATCAACCCCTTACAGCACGTTGACACCTCTAATTAAAATTCACCACCAGTTGTCACAAGTAATGTGAATTGTGGTGTGATATTTCATATGTGCACGCGAACTGTTCTTGATCTGGTTGTTTCATCGCAAGTTGGCTTTCGTTCTTGTCAAATTTTCTTTATGTCAGGGCGAAAAATTCTTGCCCATTTTCATCTTCAAAGAGGCCGAAGAGGCGAAAATCTGGTGAAACCCACAGGTTCAACGTTGAACAAGATCTTTGGCTCTGAGCAACTGTGGGTCGCACTGTAACCAAGAAGAATGGTTGAAAGAAACTCGAGGACACTAGTCCCGTCAATGAAGCTAAAGGACAAAATACAACAAGTGCTAGTTGCACGAAATTGTTGTAGAGCGGACGCAATTCCAAAACTTCCACAACGAGAGAGTCAAGCGCAGATATAGATGTTGACAATGTAGACCTTGAGATTTCCTCTTTTTCATGCTTTTTGGCTTCACGAGGCATGGTTTCAAAAAATGTCTGGAGAACGAAGGAGCCTAAACTTAAGCAACATAACACCAATGCCGCCGATGAAATCTTTTAAGTAAAAGATCATGGCAGTTTAACTTGTAGTTTGTCCCCTCTCGGACGACTTCACTGCGACGCGGGTTTCCGTGCCAGAATATTAGTCGTCTGTTTATTTCAAGTTGTCATAACCCATTGTTGTGGTAAACTGACCCATGCCGACATCTGTCA
>Ga0126339_10000526_pt1 | contig 21629 bp, 17 predicted proteins | sample OrbTmetagenome_2_FD_92532 | JGI IMG/M metagenome (GOLD analysis project Ga0126339, IMG submission 92532) | Coral microbial communities from Petempiche,Puerto Morelos, Mexico - Orbicella T R C metagenome | ecosystem: Host-associated > Invertebrates > Cnidaria > Coral | place: Petempiche,Puerto...
AGAGGCACTGTGAGAATAAAGTGTCTTGCCCAAGAACACAACACAATGTCCCCGGCCAGGGCTCGAACCCGGACCGCTCGATCCGGAGACGAGCGCACTAACCATGAGGCCACCGCGCCTCCCACAACAAACATACATAATGTATATTAAAAAAAATTAAAAACTGGTAAACTGTTTCACTTTCTGCTTAGAAACGGGCAACGTGTCCGCCCTGCGTACTTCATTCGGGAAATTGTTCCATACGTAAGGCGCTTGATATGTAAATGAATGTTCTCCAAAGCTGGTGGTTTTTACCGCCCGCACTTTAAGCTTTGCATAGCCTGTAAGATTATAAGAGCCGGCTGCGTCGCACTCCTCGAGATAAGAACGCAGATTGGATGGTGCAGCACCATGTAGACATTTATACACCGTAATCAACATATTCTGTACTCTCCTTTGCTGTAACGTAACCCATTTTTGGGAGAGTGCAATAAAGTTTCTTTCATTCGTTCATTCATTCATTATCTAGCTCGTGTAGTAAGTTATCGTAGTTACTCAAATTATGGTCCAAAACTACCCTCAGTGCCTGTTTATTCAGCTGGTCCAGCTTATCTCTGCTGCGCGCGCTTCAGTGATGCCACACATCATTGCAGCATTGAAACACTGGCTGCATGAAGACATTGTACAGCAAATGACCAATCGTTAATGTGGAGAAAGTCAGTATTTTTTTTTACTTGAACAGATGCTCTCGTTAATCTTCATACACAGTCAGGATTGACCAATGATCTACCTCGATAGGGACTGGAAGCCTTGGAATGCTTTGTGAAACTTAAATGATGCATAAATTAATTCATTCAAATTATTTATTGGCGGCCAAGACTATTGAGCTTTTTCATATGGTTGAACTCTATTGACCAGTCTGTTTGCTATCTGGGCTTGTTCCACTCCAGTGGCATTAATTATGTTGTATTAAACTGTAATCAAGTCGTAATTGTACAGATGTAAAGAAAATAATTTACATGTAAATCGCTAGCATTCAAAGTTATTAATGAAAACGTATGGAAACGTTTGAGTGTCGTTTTGTTAGCTTGTCGGAATGATTCTTTTACTGATAAAAAGTTCTTCCCAGAAGCGCAAAATTCGCTTCCTAGCATCGAGTGACTGCCTGCCGTAAAAACGGAGACTATCTGGTCTATTTTACATCTTCTTTTGACTGAGTTCTTCAGGATTTGTTAATTTTAGGAAGTGATCAAGTTATTACAGAAGAACGTTGACTTACTGCTGGGTTCTAATTTATTTTTTGCGGCTTCTCATCCGTAGCTGGACAAGCTGGACAATATTCTGGTGAGTTGACTAACAGCAATTTTAACGCGGTCAAAAGCACTGCGCACGTAGTTTTCGCGAAAACGGACTCTAAACGCCTCAAACACACCTTGTCACTGTTGTGGGTAGGGAACCATGCTTCAGCAATTACAGAGTTTTCTAGGAATTCGATGGCAAATAATGTTCTTTCAAAATTCAATTCTAAACAGTGTTTGACGGCAAAGTTAAGACACTAGCGCTTTAGCTCAAGCGCTATTGAGATAAAGGAAAATAGCGCTATATAAACAAAGTATTATTATTATTGTTAGTGTTATTGTTATTGTTATTGTTGTTGTTGTTATTGTTATTATTATTATTATTATAATTATTACTATTATTATTGTCGTTATTATTATTATTATTACTATCATTATTACTATTATTGTTATCGTTATTATTATTATCATTATTATTATTATTATTATTATTATTATTATCATTATTATTATAGGCAAACGGTCGCATTGACCGAATTTGAGGGATGCAGCAGTACCAGAAAGCGTCCAGTCGAGTTTTTAGTTTTCCATACTTTTGGCTACAAATTTTTACGCGGCTTTGCCGTCTCAAAATCGCGTTTAGTTTTGTTCTGCGACTTAACCAACTCGATTGTCATCATGTGGTGGCCGTTCATGGGCTGTCTGAATGTTTTACAGCCTTGTACTTGTTGTCTGGAAATAATTCTTCACCTTTCAACACAAGGCCTTTCGCTTCTTTCTTTCAAATCTTGACTAACCCCTTGTTATAATACATTGTGATTTGAAAATTAAATTTACAGATTTCAAGACACGACCACGACCAAAGTGGCAGACCTGGGCTTGGCCAAATTTAAAGACCGAATCCTAGGAACCGTATGTGGTACAATTCTGTACATGGCACCAGAAGTACACGAAGAAAAATCCTACTGCACGATGGCCGACATGTAAGCTTCGGTCTCATGATGTGGGAGATGTGGTTTGGTGAAAGAGTTTTCTCCGAATTACGCTCTCAGGGTCTTAGCCGAGGCGAGCTCTTTCGACGAATTAAAGAGCAAAATTATCGGCCTCGGACCTCAAGGAGCAGAGAGAGATTCTTTCCCAATCCTCCTCCTCCAGCACAGTGGACCGAACTCACGACACCCTGTTGGCAAACCGACCCAAGACTGAAGAAGACTGAAGAAGACTGCAGCGGACTGCAGAGACTTCGTTAAAAAGTTGAACATCAGTGTGCCAGGATTTTATTTCAACGAATACAGTTGTATCTCGATTATTGAGATGATGACTGCGAAAGATTTAACAGAAACTGATTACGACTTTTGGCATAACATAGGGACTGGTTTTTGAATAGTTATGTTTTTAGTGGGTCTGTTACCCAGGCAACACTCGTGCTCTAATAGAATGCAGGTCAGTTGTGTAACTTGGTTCTTTTTGGTCTATCCACTTGAATTGTAAGTACAGTGTTAAAAAAAAAAAAAAAACAGTCTTTCAGGCAGCATATCACACTTAAAACACTTTCCAGGTATAAACTGGTATCAAAACGACCAACCAAGTCGCTGTCTTTTGTGATGTAGTCTGAAGTAGGTCTTAACATAGTTAATAGAGGGGAATGGTTATGAAACTCGACAAAGTTCTTTGTAGTATGTTTTTGTTCGCTTTTTTGGACCATGCACAAAACACAATAGCTGTTTACCACTGCCCGAGGAACTAGCCAATAGAAGTGTTTTGATTACGTAACTCATGCATAGTGTACCAACGCAAAACAAAAGATTGTGCACGGTCGTGGACCTTCCAACATAAATCTTAACATCTTTGTTTGCTCCTTTGATGTTTGCCGGGCTTCAAAACCATTCCCCTCTAATAACTATGGTCTTAGCTAGATGGAACTTTCAAGACATTTCTTTTATCGGACAGACCGATTTTCTAAGAGGAATTGGTCACAAAATGTACTTTCGGTGGAAAACGGAACGGAGCATCTTTTTTGGGGTGTAAGGGGATCAAATTTTATAAAAGAGTTAGTAACCCGTAGGCACGGTTCAATGTATAATATAATAGGGAGCATAAGGAAACCACGACGCGGACGGCAACGAGAACGTCACCAAACAATAGCTGTGCACGTGCGTTGTACATTTTGTACATTTCTTTGCCGTTCTCCGCCAAACAACAACGTGAAATGTCTAAGATCTGCGTAGTCTGAAGAACGCGAACTGACGGCTAACTTTCCGTATTTCCATTTGGAATTGAACGCTGTCATTGCATATTTAGCCTGAGCGCGTTTTTACAGCCACTGGCGTACTGAACAGATCTAAACAACTGCGAATTTCGTAGGTAAAAATATAAAATCATTTTTAAGAGGGCGTCGTCTTCAGCGTCGTTGCTTAACCTCCCTAATAATATGATAGCGCTTACACTTTCCAAATGTGGTCACCTGGTGCTTATAAATTTGTTTTAACTGTTGTCAAGACAACGACCACACCCTAAGAGTCAGTTGTGTGAACTTGTTTTCTGACAGTAGAACTTTCTAGACCAGACCAAGTCTGTTCATAGCTGTTTCACTTTTTAGTTACCTAACTTCGTGTGCTCGGACTCGTTCGATCCAGTACCCTGCAGTTTTTATTTTGTTCGCACCCTTGACAATTACAGGCGAAAAAAAAAAAAAATACAGGTCTGTGGACAGACTTGAGGGTCGCTAGACCACATGTTATCTGTAGATCGGTAGAATAGAATCTGTTATCTAGACAATAAGAATTTGTTGTGTAACCTAACCATATGGTATCCGAATTTGTGTATAGAGTAAACAAATCAGTTTTGAACAAGCAATAAAACGGTCTAAAACGTGGTGACAGTTTTGAACTCGTGAAGATGTGACTGGATAATAATAAGACAAGATGGCACATTTGAAATGTATTTCAGTTCAGTTTTATTAGCTTTTATTGTTAAAATGCTACAATCTCTCACTCGTGTCAGTTAAATTGTTGAGGAAAATCACTGTGGAATCCACCGTTCCAGTGTCTCTCTCCAAGTTTAATCCAGTTTAGCGATAAGGCAGCATTATTTCGTCGAGATATCAGCTGTTATATTGAACGACTTCTCAGTGCCGCTCGCGACTTCCGCCGTTACTTTGTTTTATCAGCTCGAAACTGGAATAGAACACTGCAACTCGTTTATCCAACAGTAGATAAAGCACACTCAACGGCCATTATTCAAACAGAACTTTGATTACAGTGTTTCAGTAGTGATGTACTTCAAAGATGTTTCTTTGGATTCTTTGAGGTGCGCTGGTGATTCTGGGTAAGATCTCTTAGATGTGTGACATCAAGGGTGTAAGCCAATCAAAGCCGTCCATTTGTGTTCAGTATGGCATGGAATATTGTTTCTGTGCTCTAACATATCGACTGAATTATTTTTAAAGTTTGCTGTTACTGGTGGTTGGTTTTAAGTGGTCTTCCCAACCACACAACATGTCAGCAATAATGTTCAGTCTATCTTGTCCCCACACCACAGATCCATTGTTGACTTGATAGCTTGGAACCCCACACAGTCCGGCAGCGAATGCTCTACACACAAGAACGAAAAAAAGAACGGGTCGTTAAGCTCCACTTGACGACTATATGATTGCAATTTAAAATTCGCTACAGATGTCTAGTTTTCTTAAAATTTTCAAGAATGATCGAAATCTGAGTTCTCAATTAAAAATCAACACATTGACAAGGTAGAGGTAATGAGAACATGGAAAGGAAATCAACGCATTCTCAGAACTTCACTTTGCCTGCGAGCACGCTCTTCGCAGGGAATGTGAGGAGAGGAAAAGGGAAATGTGGACGGGCCATTTAGAATTCAAAGCGGTGCGTGCAGGCTCTTCTTTCCCTTTACTCTCCTTTCTTTGTCCGCGAAGAGCCTGCTTGCAGGCGAACAGTGTTCGAGAGTTTAAGGAAAGAATTGCGCGGGAGTTTCGTTAAAATTTCAGTGAGTGCCTGGATCAAACGAGAGAAGACTTTCACGAAGAATTTCAGCAGGTTCAAATTCGATTAGGGAACACAAGAGTCGACTCAAGGTGAGACCGGCTGAGAAACGAGATCAACAGAGAGTCCAAGCTGGTTCTCCTCTGACCAAGACCTTCACAATTTCTCTGCTGAGTCGAACATGATAACTTGTGAGGTACTGCATAACACCACGTTGATTACCTTTCAGTGTTTATTCGTAACTGATCTTTGATTTGTTGATCTTGAGTTGCTGCTATCAACGCCTCGCCATCAAAGCCGGCTTCAGAGAGAACTGAAGATAAAACCTGTGGAAGCATTGATTACCTTTCAGTGTTTTTTCGTAACAAGCACTTCTAGCGATTGTAGCTGGAGAAATGTAGAGCATATTTGAAGATCTTTATTTTTGAGCGCTAGCCCTCAGTTGCAGCGCGACAAATTGGCCTTTGTGACAATGTCTCGCAATATAAACAATTTTTCGTATTTTTCATGCAAGCAAAACATCAGCTCCAAAGAGACTTGAAAAACCTCCAAGTTTGGGATCGCATATTTTCATGAGGTTGCAACGGATTCTCCTGAAACTAAATTCAGCTTGATACATGGAGCGATGAGGCTTAGTTTCTCTTTGAATGAAAAAATCGGAAAAGGGTAACATCGTCAACAAGGTTCATTTGTTTTGGGTCGTTATGTGACACCATGTAACGCCAAAAGCTGCGAGACGACTCAACGGACGACTGCAAAGGATCGATGACCGATCGTACAAGGGATGTACTTTGTACACAGTAGAGAAATACACAGCACCTTGTACAAGTAAAACGAAAGAATGAGGTGTGTTTTTTGGGGGGGAGGGGAGGGCTCTAGAAGTGACAAGCCTGCCATGTTTGCAGGACTGTAACAAAATAAGGAATTACTAGAACCCAGACCTCCGGACCTTGGCATTAGTGCTTTAGTACTGGGGACTAGCTGGAGGTCAAGTGCACACGTAGTCAAGTGTGCAGACTTTCTTTAAATCATTCACGCAATCCTGTTGGAAAACCTTAGGTGACAAGCCGCATGAATAACTGCACGGGTCGCTAAAGGTGACTGACAAATATGCAAAAATCACCTGAGGATCGCCAATGTTCCCATCATGTCGCCAGCCAGCTTCATCTGCAGAAGAAAAAGAACTCCACTCATTACATAACAGCAAGAGATCAAAAGAGAGAGTGTCCAAGCCTTACTAGAAGTCATATAGCATACATAACACTTTATTTAACCACGGAAGCTGAATGAACTTTTTACAGTTCTGGCGTTTTAAAGAACACTAGTTTTAAGCGTCTCGTTCACCTAATTTGCGTCATTCAGAAATACAACAAGGGTGTGAATCTACTGTACCACGGTGATTACAACTGAATTTGTAAACTACAGTGAGCGGCAAGTGTTGAGATACTTCGCAGTAAGTATCGATTTTCCAGCGTCTTGGAAACATTCCCCCGCCCTTTCCTCCAAACAATGTTGATTTTTGTCTTTCTAAGACTGGAAAGTTGACAGACCACAGAAACTATACAACATTGAATTGGGGAGCCAGGGGTATCAGAAAATTAACGCAAATGAAATGCAAATGAGGTGCAAATGAAATAGAATAAGAGGTTAAATATCGAAGGAAGCGTCATCTCCCAAAAAGTGTCTTGACTACTTTTGTCGCCCATCATTTTTTGTAGGTTATTTATACATTACATGTATATACAGTCGAACCCCTATTAAGCGGCCACCCATAGTAAACGACTACCCTTATTAGGTGGCCAGTAATCAAAGTCCCGACGAGGGCTTTTCTATTGTTTCTACTTCTATCAAACGGCCGGCGTGCCTTAAGCGGCCACTAATCCAGCTCCCCGAGGGTGGCCGTCTAATAGGGGTTGAACTGTATTTTCATTTGCACCACTTACATATGGTTTGTCGCAATCGGTCGTCTGGGTTAACGAGAGTAACTCTCAGCGGAAGAACAGAACGGAGTGGAAAATGAGAAGTGAACTGGAATTCAACCTGACGATACTTGGCCCAGTCAAGAAGGTCTTTTCTTCCATAGTTTCTCTTTGCTTCACTGATTGCTTGCATTGGAACCTGGTTGCAATGAAAAGGATATTTTAGTTAACGTAAATCACCAAACATAAATGACATAAGTGGGTGTGTCGAATGGACTTTTCTGACATTATTGTTTCCAATTTTCCATATTAGTATAATTTGAAAGAAAGTAATTTCAAATTCAATCGCGGTGGCCTCATGGTTAGTGCGCTCGACTCCGGATCGAGCAGTCCAGATTCGAGCCCTGGCGGGGACATTGTATTGTGTTTTTGAGCAAGACACTTTACTCTCAGAGTGCCTCTCTCCACCCAGGTGTAAAAATGGGTCCGGTGAATTTACATGATGTAACGCTGGGAGCAACCCTGCAACTCTGCTCACGAGTGTCGAAACCCAACCATTTGGGCGGTTTACCTACTAACCACTGGTGTTCCTATCTTCTGAAACAATGCACCAACCACAATTGGTACCCATTCCACTTCAACTGAAACTGGATGAACTTCTGACAGTAACTTGGGGATCTGGGTAACAAAGAATATTGTCAGGTCAGATATCCTCAGCAATATATGCATTTTTGCCAGGAGAAAATACTGTACACCCTCCAAATAAACTGACTCTAAACAATGATTCTGTGGTTTTTTTTTCTTTGCTTTTCTTGTTTCTGGCTAAGTGAGGAAAAGACACTTTCAATTGTTCTTAATGAGCAAGGAGAGGGGGGCATGGGACTAAGAGGGGAGGGAGAAGTACAGAGAGAAAGAAGACAGAGGCAAGGGGGTGTGGTGGATGTTTTATTAGATTCCAACAAGTCTTCCTTTTCAGAAAACTTCATTACGGTATCTTTAGGAATTCGTGCTTGCAATTTTGGAGGGGTATGATGTTGGTAGCTGATTCAAGCTACTGTATTAATAAAAGAACACAGAAACTTAATTTTCTCCAACCACCCTAAGTATTTTTATTGCAAATTTTTATGCAGCATTGTGGACCTATTTGGATTTAACAATTTATTAAATAAATTTGAAATACCTGTGTTGAGCCAATGTAGCTCCAGGGGCTGGAAAAGTCATGGTAGATTGTCAGTTTGGCCTTCCTGGGCTCAGCTGGGTTTGGATGAAAGCGCTGAGGAGCTGCTGATTCATTACCCAGTGCTCTCTCAACAAAGTGAAGATGGTCAACACCAAAGAACAGTTCATCATTCACCCAGAAACTGATAAAAACAGAAGAAAGCATTCCATCACAATACATAATAGGAAAAAAATAAAAAAGCTCTTATAGTCATTCAAAACGTGGAAGTCTCAAAGGGATCTATTGTTTCTGCTATTGTTTAAATCAAGAACTGCTAAATGTATAATAAATGTACCGGGTTATACAGAAATCTAGTCCATTTTAGTTAAGTTCTGTTAGTTTGTTATGGGTGTGGAGAACATGGCTACAGGTGACTCACAACTTACGCTTATTTAACCCTAGTTTCTTTCTACACCTTCCTCATGTCAACTTCTTGTGCTTTGGAGGTCCAGGATAGGTCAAATCAAAACCCTGAATGAATGGACAGATTCGGCTAACAAGTTTACATCCTTATTAACCCCCAATTCAGATTGTGTGATGATTCATTTGGGAGATTATAATTGTGAAATTTGTCACATGCAAGTGATTGCATGTCGGTATGTACAGTAGAAATAGAACAATATATTCATTTGTAAGCCGCTCCCAAATGAAAATCACATAATCTGATTAGGGTGGTAACAAGGATGTAAACACGGTCATGAGCCAAATCCATCTATTCCATAGGAATCCTTACAGTGTAGCTGACTTTCGCTGTTTATGTACCCACGGTATGGCTGTCAGATAAAGTCCCTAAAAACACGGCAGCCGATGGCAGCTGCTGAATGTTGATTACAGTGCATAGATTGCATTACTGTTGTGGAATCTTACTTTCATTTTTGACCTAAATATTTTCCCTGGGGGTTAAAGCCTTTGAAAATCCAAGGGAATTAGCTTCCTTGCTGGAAACCACTCTGTCTCATGACATTTTCCGATTTAAAATGAAATTAATTTCTCGAGTATTTGACAATTCACAAGGTACTAAAAGTTTTCCACTGCTGGTGACCTTGAAATTCTGGTCCCCAACACTCAATTTTCAGTCGCCTTAACTGATTTCAATCTTCACTAGGTTTCAAGATTTTACTGTAAAAACAGTTCTATTACAGTACTGTGTTAAACTACTTCAGTCTCAAACCTTGGGACACCAAAGGAACCTCTGTCCAAAGCTTCTTGAGTATTCTGTAGAAGTTTCTCTTTACCAATTCCATTTATCATGTCATCCACATTAACATGCCACCCAACAGATGACGCACTTTCTTGTAAAACACTGCTCTCACGAACATCTGCAACACATTTAACTTTACCATTTTGTTTCACAAGTAACCCAAGTTCAGGATGTTTGACAGTATGAATTCTCCTATTCTCCTATTGGCTACGCTACTCAGTATCTATTCTGTTGTATTTTATAGTGAGTAGCCTAGTGTGAGCTTGTAAATGAAATGGCAGCCCCTTCTTTGCATTTTCAAAATGTCTGTGAAGAGGATTTAAATTTAAGTTTTGAACAACTAGTAGATTTATACTGAAACAATCTGATTTATTCTCTTTCCATACTTAATGCATAATAGGAATCTCGAGCTCATAATCTCATTAAAATCTCAGTCCAAAAGAAATGTGCTGTTATTTTGGTTATCAAAATGTAAATTCTCTTCACTTACACAATTATTACATCTATAGCTCCTGCCAGTAATTATATGTTTTTTCTGTACAGTCAGTTATAAGAAACCCAGCAATAAGGACCCAGTATTGACCAGTATACTTTTTGTGTATCTGTTATTGTTTTGGTCTACTGGTGTAGCAAGGTTTCTATTGTAAAATTATTTCCAGTGCTGCAAAGCACATAATACATCCTGGCCAAACCTGGGTCTTTAAACATGAGCTTTCCAAATCACATTTTCTAATCAGAACTGTACCTTTATTATGAACCCAATAAGCACCAAAGAGTTTGTGTGTTAAAGGAACACACACTTCTTCATTTAGGTGGGCTGCTGCAGCTAAAAGACGCATGGGATTTAGCGTCCTGATAGGATGTTCAGAAGGTGCTGTAGCATTAATCCCAAGGTGAAGTCTTGTCCTCTTTAAGTCTGAAATAATGAGATACAACCAGTAGCAATGACCACCTTAAGATATTTAAAAGGTAAAGTCTGCATATGAACCAAGTGGCCCATCAGGCCAGCACTTATGCCCGGTTTCTCTAGCATGAAGTGACTAGAAGTACTACTCCCTCCTGGAAGGAATGCTTGTCCATCACAGGGTAACTGTGCAGCATTAAATTCACTGGAATCCATTTATTAACACCTGGATGGAGTGGAGAGAGGCACTGTGAAAGTTAAGTGTCTTGCCCATTAGAACACAGCTCAATGTCAATTCCCGACCAGGGTTTGGACCTGGACCACCCAGTCCAGATGTTGAACATATCTTGTATATACTATTTACTATCACTTAAAAGTAACCAGAGTGACTAATAAACAAACATTTCAGCAGAGACCCGAGTCAATTGAGTCTGAAAATATGAATGTCAAATCAATTCTACATATTTAGCTGACCAGACTAATAATAAATATGACTTTTCTACTCATTTTTCTACTTACCATCTGCTAATATCTTTACTTTTGCACCACTCATAGCATCATAAGCAGATCCTGCAGCACCCTGGGGTGCCTGTGTTCCTTTGTACAGGCCACCTGAAAATTAGTAACATACAGGTATGTAGATAACTAAAATATCAGTTAAATAAGATCAATGCTGGTCACTTGAATCTTTAAATTTATATTCAGGTATAAAAGGGTCAGATTTTTAGACATTTGAATCAATGGGGTGGCAAGAGACTTCACCCTTTCACATGTCCAAAAATCTGTCAAATACTACAAAATTTGTACATTCTTCTCTGAACGTGATTTTCTCATTCACACCATAATTGATATTTGTTTGTTTAACAAGCACTTTTTGAACATACCATGGTAAATAGACAAATATGTAAACAGTGGCTTTTAGACAAATACTCTGAGTTATGTTATAAAGGAATCATACACTGGTGAAGCCACAACATTGACAGCTAAAATGATTGCATGTTGGTGGTCTGAGAATAATTTGTGGAAACAAAATAGTGCTATTTCCTTGAATGGCTACAGCAAATATAAGGTGAAAGCTTTGCATGTACTCTATGACGTCAAAGGCAAATTTTGGAGGAGTACAAAATTATAGTAAGCTTAATTAACTTAATTTATCAAGAAGTTAAATTAAATTATCTCATAAGTATAAAGTAGAATAAATATGTCAGACCTCTTTCCTGAAGATTTTACGTAAACAAATGAATTCGACATGTGCAAGGAAAGAACTTAAATGGGAGCTAAGACTCTGCTCACATGATGTCAAATGAATTAAGTCATATCTCGTTTAGAACTTTGAAATATTTGTGCGTGCATATGCATGGGATAGGCTCAGTTGGCACTAATTACCTAGGAGAACAGGTTTCCACAGAATTTTAGCCCCATTTCGGCCTGCAACACCTTCTATGAGTCTGCTCGCCATGTAGGCAAATGGGCAAACAACATCGTAGTAAAATACAATTTCTTTCATGATATGATTTCCCTGTTAATTCTGATCGATCGTCTTGTCGTGTTGTTGAGTCATTCAAGTTGCTACTGCATTCAGCCAGCGGTTAGAAGTAAAAGTTGTCACGTTGTGTCACGTTATGTCACATCATGGTATCACAAGTCTGTTCAGTTGTCCACATTTCGACGTGAAGTACCACAGTTTTAAGTATGATTTGAATTTTTTTTTCTGTCCATAGGGTCGCTCATTCCAGAAGGATTATATTGACCAAGCAGAAGCACTGCCGGCATTTCAGGGGATGGAGGACCAACGTCGAAATGTCATGACCCCGGGACAGAACCTTCCCGCGTGTTGGAACCAAGAATTTCTCTGACACAAGGTTTATAGTTACCTTACCTCTTTGTGACTGTCAAAGGCCCAACCACAAAACGAAACGTCAACGGATACACAAAAACCAACCCCGACAAATACGGACAGCTAATCAGATGGGCTGTCAACCCTGTGCGTTAGTGTGAGAGCGGAGCATGTGAATCATCCAGCTGCATGGTTCATTTACGTGTTTCCTGCGTAGGAGGGGAATTAACTTTTGGAATGAAGAGTAGCTAAACGACTTCTGGACTCTGGCAAATACCCATTTCTATCTGAAGCCGTGGAAGATCTCATCGGAAGCCTTCGATAAGTCTTTGCGACTGCAAATCTACGCAATATGAACGACCGATCTCATTCTTCCGATTCTTGTCGAGAAGGTGACGAAGATGGGATGGACATACCACCATGGTTAAGTTTGCTAGTTCTGTTTTCTGTAAGTTCGTCACTTTTCGTCGCGTTGGCTTTAAATTCTAATCCGTACCTAACAAGTGCAAGCGGCTATGCGGACGGAGGGGATATGTACTCACATCAGCTGGAAGTCCTCTACTTAAAAGAGCTCCTTCAAAATGGCACAACAGATCTTTGGTTTGATGAAGTTACACTGGGCTACCCATTTTTCCTCGCTTATCATCCGTTTCCATGTTTATTTACTTCAGGTCTGATGATCTTAACAGAACCGTAAGTGAGATACTTTACGTAATCACGCTTGTAGAGAATCGAGGGTCAAAGACAAACGGGGTGTGGTTTTATCAGAAGGTATGGGAATTTACACCCCTGCTATGTTACAGGTGTCTCCAATCCTTTACTTCTGTAATTCGTTCCTTTAGTCACTCTGATGAAAACTGTTTCTGTTTAGTGTTATAGTTGAGAGAAAATAGGCGAGGGTTAGTTTCCAGAAAGTCGCCCCTTAGACCTCTCATCCCGTATAATCGAGTTGGTCGCTCGGTCGGTACTCCTCTCCGCGTCATAAGGGCGAGGGTTTTTATCTACGTATACCCTGATGATTACTAAAACAAACTGTTTCCCTTTAATTATATATATTTTCACTCCACGGGATGTTTTCAAATACTACTTGAATAATTATTTCCTGTCCTTAAACCTTTGGAACGATTCCAGTTTGGCGTAATACAACATCTGAGACGTGTAGATTTAAAGTGAAGAATCCTTTTATAGTTTTCCGATCGACACTGTGGTTTTGTCTGGTAATCGTTGCGGTTAGAAGCATGGGTGGCAGAATTTGTTTTCTTCATCTGGACAGGAAATGCTGCAGCCTTTGACCATATGTATCAGTAAGTCTCGTGACGTTGAATGAGGGATAATCTTTCTTGTAAGGAATTTCTAAATAGTTTGTATTTCCGAAAGATAATAGTTTATTTAGTCAAATTGAACTGTAGAACTATTCAATGGCCTTCTCATTTTACTATTGCGTCAGATTGCGTCAGTAGAGATTAAGTTAAATTCAATTATACACTGACGAACTTAATTTTTACTATTAAAAGGGCCCTTATTTTTCAGGAAACTATAATCTTCAAAGCCTTTAAAAGCTGCAAAGTCCATTAATTAATGAATCAGTTGAAGTTTTTGCTGAAAAAAGTTTTACCATGTAACTTATTAAGGAAATTCAATTGAATTTTCATATGATCTGTTGGCATCCTTTTAAATTGTAACCTTAAGCAAAGATTTGGCAAATTTCATGGCACTCAAATGTTTGTGTGATGACTTGAAAAAAATGTCATTATTATAAATGTTTAATATTTAAGCTCTGAGTTGTTAACTATATCCATAAAATTATCTTCAAATTCATGCCATTCTATATTGATTTTCCTATTGGACTCAGTGCGTCATGTTTCCAGAAGAACAGGCCTTTATTCAATTCATTATTTTTAAAGCTGTGAAAGGTTTATAATCTGCTAAAATCTGCAGGAGAACCATTAGTCACAACAATAATTGGATCTCATATTATTATATTGCTTAAGCTCTGTGAGCAGGCTAGATGAACCAAATCCTGCTCTGTGATTGGCTACACATGCATGCGAGATGTCACTATCTTTCCCATTGGGATTATGCACTGTGCCAAAAGCCCAAAGATCATTTTACTGACCGAACTTGTGTGGTGATTAGATGACTGGATATTGGCCTAGCTTTTTTTGCTTGTTTATGGACCTCGACTCCATCTCCATTAAAAGCATGCAATAAAGAACTTGGCCAATGTCCAGTCATGGTGACCTCACGCTTGGTCAATAACCCATTTTTTCCTGTCCTATTATTACTTTCAGATTAATAAGACATCAGATAGCATTTGAGTAGAGCAAGAGTCATTTTCTTTACCTGTTTGTGACTCACGGAAACTAATAACCTCACAGAAATTTACAAACAAGAATACTTTGAATCGCAAAAGCTTCAGGAATTCTGCAAAATTAAAACCACACCATTTATTGAGTTGTGGTAAGCATGTTAGGTTTTAAAAAAGTCTGTGCAGGAGGGGGTGGGAGTGGGGTTCAGAGAGGCACCTTTTAAAAATAATTTTAAAAATATTCAGAAATTTGAAATGGCTCTGAACTCCCCCCCACCCACCCACCTACAGAATATTTTTAAACTTTACAAAAAATTGGGAGCACTTAAAGCTAAAACTAAGGGTGTCTTTAATAGGCTGATTGCTGCCATGGTAACCTATGTATTTTACCACGAAGATGACCACAACTTTTTTCACAATGACTGGGCATTTGTGTGATACCGGTATTTTAACATCACTAATGACTAAGGGTACATTAGTATTGATCCATCAAGATATTAAACTGCTGTAAAGTGCTGGTCAGGTCATAAATATAGAGGTGCGACTGTTCTGTATCCTCAGAATTATTCTTATTAAATAAGTCCTACAATATAATCAAGGCTATTTTTTTTTAATGACACTGATAGTGCCAGGTCTTGACCCTTCAATCCTTAATTTTTTCATGGGCTGTCACTAGTGGGAAGGTTCCCATTACCAAATTTATTTCATTTATGCCACTTTTCTCCACAACAAATACATCAACTAAATTATGAAATAATGATAATGATAATAATTATGATAATGATAATGATAATGATAATGATAATGATAATGATAATGACAATGACAATGACAATGATAATGATAATGATGATAATAATAATTACTAATATTAATAGTCATCCCTTGATACCCGTGTCTTAATAATAACACTTTATGTACCCAGCGTCAACAAGTAAATTCCCTTTACTGTCCAACTGGCCCAGTTGACCACAGGGAAAATTGAAAAATTTAGTTACAGCACAGTTTTAAGTGGTGTGCTGATTTAACTTCACAGTCACACTTAAATTATTTTCTCTCCTTGATACTGTAAAGTATTGAATAGAATTAATGTGGATTTAGACACTGATTCTGACTTGCTCTTTTGACTTGTAAGTCTACCAATTATTGTACACCCCTGCTGGTGGTTTGTGAAGAAGACGCCATCTCACTTTATGATGCATAAATGGGCAAAGGGGCGTATCCGCAGGGGCGGATCCAGGAGTTTTCTTAGGAGGGGGTGCACCACTAAGGAATGGCGTAACTGACTGGTGAGGTAAACAAATTTCATCTCAGGGGAGGGGGGTGCACCCCCTGTACCCTCCCCCTAGATCCGCTCCTGGGGGGGAATAATTGTTGATAACTCAATCTGGTCAATCAATCTGAGACCTACCTAATTTTGTTAATCTTACTCATTGAAGGTTTCTCAGTCCTCTCTTGCTGTTCCGATGGATGTTTGTAATTCTTCTATCGACCATGCCCTGGTCATGGTTTGCTGGCCTGCGCAAGCTGGGAATGACACGACTGGAGGCAACTTTGGCTGCGCTCTGTGTGCATTCTATTCACAGTTGGCGGAAGTTTGGACTGGAGCTCGACGCATTTCAGGAGTATGGAATTTTCACACAGGCTTATGGAATGACAATATTTCCTCTGGCAGGTGACCTCATACTTAGATTTCCGAAACTCTCCAGTTTCAAGCCAAAAGTCAAGATAAAACCAGTGAAAAAACGCCGGCATATGCGAGGGTTGTCCAATACATCCAGTTAGAGTCAATTCGTCTCTGGTTTTGACGATTCGACTTACCGGAAGTCGATTCGTGAAGCCTCTTTGATGGAATCGACACTAATCGTCTCCCTTGTTGTCGTCCCGTCATACCGGAAGTCGATTTGCGCGAGACTTACAAAATATAGCGCAACTGGGCTTTGAGGGTGGGTTGAAAATGTTGTCGATTCGACAATTTGACTAATCTGGTTTACCACTGTCTTTCTTATAATATCGTCAATATATCGTCTTACAAAGGATTTGCTCAGTTTCACACACACATAAACTACTAGGCGACGAAACAGAAATCCATCGCCACTCGAATAGTGGCGTTGGACTTTGGAATTTGCCTTTTTGATTTTTGCCGCTGCGAACGGTAAAATAATGGTTGGATATCAAGGTTGTACAGCCTTGTAATCCAGAGTCCCAACATATTACGTTGATTAGCCCGCACTTGGGTCCCTGTGTTGTTTTCTATTTAGTATAAATGTACTAGAGTTCTATCACGAATGCCGTTCTTTGATTAGCTATGCTACCCACCATCTGTTTAATCCATTGACTCCCGTGCCGCCCGTAACCGCCTGTGACGACCCTGGCCTTTGTTCCACTTCTGATGTCATCAGCTTTGACCAAAATTGGCATTATCTATACTCAACTTCTGCAGGAGCAATTCGAAAAGATCTTTCCAATGATACCTAAATCAAAGTGATCGGCTCAATGGAGCCTGAAATATGCACAAAGATGCTCAGAAATTTGAGTGAAAAACTCCGAGCAAAATTTCCTGCGACTACACGTGGCTACTCCAGGGTAACAATTGCCCGTCTCGATGATGCTTTCTCAGACTTTTTTGAACTGGAAGCAAGCCCAGTAGAAGGCCAATCAATGCAGCAAAAAGATAAGACAAGGAGAAAAAGGAAAGGCGAAAAAAGAATTTTAAAAAAAAAACGATTTCTGCGCATGCCCGAGCAAACATGTCGTAAAACTCTCGTAAAACGCGATGCTAGTGAAAAGAAAAGCATGCTGTCATGTCGCAAATGCCTTTTTGACCTTTTTGAGTAGATTGGAGCTAATTTGGCCCATATCCAGCCTGAAAATCGCCAAAATGTCCAAAAAATGCGTTTTTCGCGGAAGGTTCTGGGAGTCAATGGTTAAACAACAGACTGTTTCTGTGGAGGAACTATCGGCTGATAGTTGCCCCGCGGAAATTTGACTTTAATCCAAGAGAGCGTTGTGGTAAATAAGTGATTTTTTATTTTTCAGTTGCAATGAGTGAGCAATGAGATAAGTTACACTGTTAGTGGACTTGTAAAACCAAATTTGCACGAAATCACAGGGACGCCAGCGTCAAAATAGCGACAAAAAAATGCTCAATAGAGTACACCAATCAGACCGCAAAGCAAACACATGTAACCGGTGGAAGCGGCTAAACGCAGGAAAAGTTATTTCACGCAGTAAGTCGCCATTTGTGAGGAAAGCAACAAAAGCAAAGCCGCTGAGGCAGTTGTTTTGTGGGTTTGGGGTTTTGGACGTGAAACGACAAACTGCCGCCTGGTTAGCTCAGTTTCTAGAGGGCCAGACTGCTGTGGGGGAGGTCGATGGTTAAAACCACAGAACGGACCAACACTCAGGGTCTTAAAATAACTGAGGAGAATGTGCTGCCTTTGTAATTACATCTGCAAATGGTTAGACGTTCCAGTCTTCTCGGAAAAGGACTCTAAACCGTAGCCCCATCTCCTGCATTTTCATTGTTACATGGTTAGCAGGGGACGTTAAAGAACCCACACACCTATCGCAAAGAGTAGGGCACGGCGTTCCCGGTGTTGTTGTCTGGCCCAGTCTCACGAGTTAGTGCTTCACATAGGGTTAACTTCATTGTGCCTTTCCCCCTTGGACAGCAGTGTGCAAGTAAAATTGCTATGACTATCAGGAAGCTCTCAGAGGCAAGCTGCCGACTATTCACGCACACCGCGATATTTTGCGGTAAATTTATTTTACATCTGTTTTCCAAGGCGCTTCCTGTTGCATCAAAGTGAGGCTTCCCCGAAAAAGCACCAGGGCCCCGTTTCTCGAAGGTCCCGAGAAGTTTTCGCACCCGAAAAGCCGTAGCAAAATCTCAAACCTTATGACTTCAGAGCTGTTTTATGCACATATTCTTAATATAAACAGAGGTTCTCTTCATACAAGAAGTTTCAAGCGTATACACCTCTCTGTCCTTTTAATACCGATTAACTAAAAAATGGCTTTGCGGGCCCGAAAAGTTTCCGGGGCTTTCGAGAAACGTGCCCCTGGCCCGGGGGAACTTCCATGTGTGGATGAATTGAACTTTTATGGTGAAAAGTTCGCGAATGACCTCGAGTTGATCGAGTTGATTTTATTGATACTGTAATTGTTTTTTTTTTTAGCCCCGCTGCTCGGACTGCAAACGAATCAATCAGCTCTCCGTCGTCTGTAATTCAGAGTTCAAAACTTTCTTGGTTACCGCGTAACGTGAAAAATATCATAAAATAAGCTTTTTTTCTTCTTTATTTCTTTTTGTATGTGTACGCTGAGCACTTTTGATACTATGCACGACCAATGAGAACACACTTTTTTTTCCTCTCAATGCCCTTTCCAATTCAGGCACGCTTTCTTTTCACTTTTGTTTTAATCTTTCGAAAGTCAGTTGCGCTTCATCATTTAACTTTTCTTTGAAAATATTTGTTAGTCAGTTTACGGTATACCGTTCCCAAATTCACAATTAGCCAAGCAGAGGCCGTGTCTGCTGACCTGATATCAAGTCACCGACTTTATATGACTGATATGGGTGCGATATCATACTCACTTGGCCAAATTTGGGCACGGTAAATACCTAATCGTACAATTTTTTACGCTTCAGCGGTATATCAGGCTGGCTAGGTCTCATGGGTATTTTGGATCGACTACGTCTCGCTAGAGCATAAACTATGGCTTGACCAGACTCGCCTGATATGCCCCGCCGAAGCTGACCAAAAAGGTACGATTATTTGGTATAAACGTTGGTACGTGTTTTAAATAGCCTCTTGTTTGTTTTTTTCCTTTCAGTTGGGTTTTTGTATCAGTACGTTCTTTATGGCAGTGGCTCAAGAAATGGAACCGTTCTACTTGTTGTCCTCAACTTTACCGCACATACGTTCTTTGGTATCTATCTTGGGGTTGTAACAGCCGTAGTTGTTTTGATAGATCTGTTTTCCAACCCACTCCCTTTCAAAACAAAACTGTCTTCGCCTTCAATATGGCGCGCTGCCTATGTACACGTTACCAGTGTTTTTCTCATGGCCTGGTGGATATTGCCTTTGTTGATAAATATTCGCTATGTCGGAGGTCTGCCTTGGAAGAATGACAGCGAAAATGGATACAAGATTGAATTTGTCATCAGAAATTTATTGTCCGGCGAAATGTTTGACCACGGAAGAAAATTGCCGTTCATTACAATGGGATTTTTAGCAGGTTTATCTTGTGTTTGTTTAACCTATCGAAGAAACGAAGAAGATGACCACCGTAAGAAACGGCAAACACTGTATGTTTGGCTCGGCACTATTTTTTCCGTGACAATAATTCTTTTTCTCGGAAGGACAACTTTGGGTGCCTTGTACGACTTAATTCCTTTTCATAAAGAAATCGAAGTTCTTCGCTATTTAAATGGGATTCATTTTTGCGGCTTGCTTCTCATGGCAGTCTCGTTTGCACGCATCCTTTGTTTCTTGTGCGCAACTTTCTGCAGGATGTCAAAATCGTTCTTTAAAAGTCACTACATCCTATTGGCAGTTATGCTGGTAATTCCGCCAGTTTATCTCAGCTCTCAGCTTCAACAAATTAATTCTCTATTGACACTGACCGACACCCATGACTCGCTAGAAGGATTGAAAGACATGACATCTTATCCCAGCAATGGACGCGTCTTAGCACAAAAAGTTTTAGGTGAGTTAATATTTGCTCTGTTCTATTTTGAATTTTTGCTTTTATTTTGTTTCTTGAAGTGCAACTTTCTAAGAGCCGTTTACTTAAATAAAAGATCTCCCAATACTGCTTTAGTTTCTCACAATACAGATTCAAAATGTAATTGAGTGGCGCGGTGGCCTCATGGTTAGTGCGCTCGTCTCCGGATCGAGCGGTCCGGGTTCGAGTCCAGGCCGGGGACACTGTGTTGTGCTCTTGGGCAAGACTCTTTACTCTCAAAGTGCCTCTTCCCCACCTAGGTGTGTTAATGGGTGCTGGCGAATTTAACCGGTTGGGGGGGGGGGGTAGCCCTGCGATGGACTAGCATCCCATCCAGGGGGGAGTAGAAATACTCCTGGTCGCGTCATGCTACAGAAACCGGGAGTGGTTTTCACTTTATTGTTGAAAGCAATTCGCATTTGGTTTCGCTTTGCATTGCTACGTTCAGCAATTGACTGAAAAAAGAAATTCGCAGTCTACGACGTTTCAAGTAACTCAATTTACTTCGCTCTAGAATAAGTGCTTAAATCTAGATTTTAAATAAGCTTGCACACTTGATTTCTTCATTCTCGGATCAGAGTCCAGTCGTTTCCGTTTCTCTTGTCTTCGCTTCCGAAGAGGAAGATTTTTCCTCTATCTGAACATAGTAGTTACTAACTAAGATCTGAACATTTACGTTTCAAAACCGTTTTGCGACCACCCCTTTTTCCTCAGCCTCAGAAACATTGACCAAGAAATATTTTCTTGACATCACTCCTGGTCAACTATGGCCTGGTAATGTTTTGAACATTCTCGCACACTGTCCGGCGCTCTTATTCGTCTAGACCACAAAGGACTCTAACGATATATTGATGTACGTCCAAAATGGGAGTGGTGTTTAAAAAAAAAAGACCTTTCTTGCGATGAACCGCTTAACCGCTATGTAAGAGATAGATTAAACTTTATCAACAGTGGAAATCATGTGTTTATGATTTCGGCTTTTGTTTTATTTTTACCTTCCTTCCTTCGCTTGTGTTCTTTTTCTTTTTTTAAACAGGCACTGGTGGCCCTTGGCATTTAGCCCTTTTACCACATCGCAGCAAAAAGCCCGGTAAATTTATCTTGTTAACTGTTACGTTATCTTCAGTTGTTCCGAAAAGCGGATAGCGCTAGAGATGGGCCATTATCTTTTTTCCGAGGGGGTGGGGGGGGGGGGGCGGGGCAATTATTCTGGTGTGGGGAATCTTTTTCTTA
>Ga0126339_10000527_pt1 | contig 21603 bp, 9 predicted proteins | sample OrbTmetagenome_2_FD_92532 | JGI IMG/M metagenome (GOLD analysis project Ga0126339, IMG submission 92532) | Coral microbial communities from Petempiche,Puerto Morelos, Mexico - Orbicella T R C metagenome | ecosystem: Host-associated > Invertebrates > Cnidaria > Coral | place: Petempiche,Puerto...
CTTAAGGTTTAAAGAATTGTTGGATTAAACAAGATGAAAATCCATCGCATTCTGTTAGTGTGAGAAATCTTTGTTGGAAGTGCAATTTTAGAGCTAATTTCGGGGTTTTATCCCTGGGATTTGATGTGAAAGCCCTAACACCCCGAGGATTGACCGGGAGCCCGAGCTACTTTGGACTCTTGAATAACTTAATGACCTTAATCATCTGTGAAAGTTTGAGAGAAATCGGTGAGATGGCATGTGCCACGTCTGCCTGGTCCTCTCGTGGACAGACTCTTAATCATCGCAACACGATCGGATGTGCACAGTTTGATTTTGAGTCATTTGAATTGGTATGAGTATGAGAAAATACACATCTGCTCGCTTCAACTTCAAGAGTTTATTGCAGTACTTTTACACCACACGTGATCCTCAAGATCACGTGACAATACCTCACACAGGACAACCAACTTATCATAACATGAATCAACAAAAAATCGATTCGCGCTACAATTGTACGGCGAATTTAACTGGAGAAAAGGTCAAATATGACTCCTATGTTCCCTATGTACTAACCACAATAAACGTCGGTATCCGAGAAATTTGCAGTTTAAGAGGTATTAGGCTATTGGGGTATAAGTTGTTAAGGGATTAGGGTGCTAGTGTGTTAGGCTGTTAAGGTATTAGGGACTTAGGGTCTTAAAGTATTAGGGTATTAATGTGTTAAGGTATTAGCCTGTTAGGGTATTTGGGTATTAGGGTAATAGGGTAATAGGGTAATAGGGTAATAGGGTATTGGGGTATTAAGGTATTAGGGTATTGGGGTATTAGGGTATTACGGTATTAAGGCAACACGGTATTGGAGTATTGGGGTATTAGGGTATCAGGGAATTATAGTATTAAGATATTAGTGTATCAGGGTATAAGGGTATTAGGGTGTTAGGGTATTAGGATTTTAGGGCATTTAGGTATTAGGGTGTTATGGTATTGCAGTATTGGGGTATTAGGGTATCAGGGTATAATAGTATTAAGTTATTAGTGTATTAGGGTATTAGGGTATTAGGGTATTAGGGTGTTACGGTATTAGGGTATTAGTGCATTTAGGTATTAGGGCGTTAGAGTATTAGGGCGTTAGTGTATTAGGGTATTAGGGTATTAGGGTGTTAGGATGATAGACTATCAGGATATTAGGGTATAAGAGTAATTCATAAAACCAATTGAAAGGCTGACAGTACGGGTGAAAAGGGTAAATTTAATACCCAATATTTCGGTTAGATAGGACTAACCTTCTTCAGGGGCTACACTGAAGCTAAGTAGATATGGATGAAACGGTTATAAAATTTAAATGATACTTAAGGAAATATGTGACATGATTGGCTGACAGAAAAAAAAAGAGAAAAATGAAACGTGTGCTAAAGCGGATACGAGAGGGTAATTCCCCAATACCCTAATACACTAATACACCAGTAACCCAATACCCCAATACCCCAATACCCTAATACCTTAATACTCCAAAACGCCAATACCCCAAATACCCAAAACCCTAATAAACCAATACCCTAATACACTTCTATTCTAATACCCTAATACCCTAAAGACTCAAAACCCCAATGCCCCAATACCCTGACACCCGAATGCTCCAATACCTTAATACCCTAATACCATAATACCCTAATATCCTAATACCCCAATGCCCTAATAACGTAATCCCCTAATACCCTAATATCCTAACACCCTAATACCCGAATACCCCAATACCCTAATGCCCTAACCCTAATGATATTCTAACCCCCTAGTCTTGCATACGGCTGGTGCGCCTAAAATTTGAATTAACTAATCAGTATTAAGCTGGCGGGATAAACTCTACTGTCTTAAATTCAATGTAAGCATTGAAATCGGGCAACTTTTCTCACCGGAGACGGCATCCAATGTTCACCCAAAAGAATTTAGAATTCCAAAACCATATCAGGCTATAAGAGGTGAAAATTAGGAAACATTTTGTGTCTCCAAAAGTCTAATTTGGCGCCAGCGGCCGACAGCTCGAGTGTCGCCACGTAGGATGATAGTTGTGTTATTCTGAACAAAATATGTATGACTGGATTTATGAAAACCGTGTTAAGGATTTGCACCTTTTTGTTTGGAAAATCGGTCAGATATATATATGTATTTGTTTTGTCACTTTATATATTTTTTAAACGTTTGAGGTGTAAAAAGCTAGACTCAGCGCATACTTACTTATCGTGCAATTTTTTCTAGGAGAAGGTGAAGAAAGTCTTTTGAAAAATGATTTTTATTTTATTAACACTGAAACGTTTCTTAGATAGCAGAGGCATAGAGTAATGAAACGCCCTTTCATATCTTGATTTTCACATCGAATATATACGAATGGCGAAAAGTTCTTCATTTGCCCAAAAATGCTAGACCTACAGACTACATGTAGACTGTTACTTCAAACATATTCTGATGTAATATTTCAATGGATATCAATAAGTGGATGAAGAAATTTTTATCAACGTTTATCTCTCATAATAAATCATAAGTTATTTATTAAGAGGATGCAATATTTTTCATCTTTGGACTGCATTCATTTTGAAAATCACCAAAGCGAGTTTGTAGCGTCTTCCCCGTCCATTTAATACGGAATTGCAAACAGATAAAAGAATGAAAGAAATTACCTTGAGTTTTGCTTACAGGTTTGATTATTGGATATAAAGTATCTAATAAGTAAATAAAGAGAAGTAAATAAAGGAATATTTATTTTCTTCTATTGGTTTTGTAGAATTTATCAAGGGAAAAGGAAAAATAGAAATATTTTTGACGACTCAAGACTACTGAAGCCATGTTTCGCTAAACGTCCTTGAGTTGATCTTGCAGTAACTGAGTTCTTTATTTTTTTGGTTGCGCCCGTCTACCCGGAAAGTGTCCAAGGACAAATTTTCTTGCCTATTCCCAGGTTACAACAAAGTTACTTGCTTGAAACACATATTGATCCTATTTGTTTATCCCCTTCCCAGTTATCTTCTTATTGTGGTTATTAAAACCAATATAATTGTCTTTTCCTCTAATTTTCATTGAGACCATGTGACAACGATAACATCGTTGAGGAGCAAGTACACTGTTTGTACATGAAAATGTCAAGTCTTAAGACTTGAATCGGCGAAATTAAAAACACAGGCCAGTTATGTTAATGTTGTGTCACAAGATCACACATGGTCGACTATATCACCGACGAGAACGTCATGTTTTTGGATTTTCGAAACAATCTTGATGAATTTCCATTGCCGACCCGTGTTTTCATCGATCGCTTTGTAGGATTTACTCGCCATGACGGGGAATGAAACGAGATGTTGTTGATGCCACGAATTCTGATCAAAGATATGTCGTCATAAGGAGCAAGCGGATATTCCAAGTTATCTAGATAATTAGACTTTTTACACTTAATTAACCAGTGGCCATACATCTCCATGAATGCTTCATAGCAACCAGGAAGTCGCAGTGTGTATATGACAGGATTCGCCAGCGAACTGCTGTATTGAAGAACCTTGAAAGCAAGAATCACTTCGTATTTGATATCAACACATGAACGGCACGCCCAGTATGCAAAGTTCAGGCCGAAGAAAGGACCCCAAGCCACTAGAAAACAACCAGTCACTAGCAAGATTGCTTTAGCGATGCGTGTCTCCTTTTCTGCGCCTTGGGCTTGTTGATGATTGTGATGAACACTTTTTGACGCAATTACAAACATGGCAATGTAGACGACAAGAATGACTGATAGAGGCCAAAGGAAAGAAACCACAGAAACGAAGAGTGTGTAATAAGGCCATCTGGACGCTTCTGTCACTGTGATACAGCACAGCGCTACTGATACGCTCCATACCAGGGCAATGACACAGAAATATGGCTTTTTAGAAGATATGCGATGCAGGAATGGCCATCCTACTGCATAAAACCTTTCTATACTTATCATCATTAAATGCCAAATGGATGCTGTCGCACTGAATACGTCGATTGTGTTCCACAGAGTATAAACAAAGCTTGGAAATTCCACTGAATTAGCGAGAATGTAGATGAAAGAAGGTACTCCAACGCCACCCACGATGATGTCCGAAAACGCAAGATTCACAAGAAAATAGGCAGTGCGAGTGCGTAGTTTATGCTTTCTTAGAAAAACTGAAACAATAATAATGTTTCCCAAGACGATACTAAAAGAAATAATCGAGTAGATAATACAAAATGTAATTTTTATAGCAGCGCTTGTGCGAACCAGTTCTTGGAACGCCTCGGTTGTATTAGTTCTGTTGGAACCAATCAAGTGATCCCCAGATGAATTGGTGTTAGTTATCATCCTTCGCCTTATTAGAGATCCTCGTCTTCAGGCTATAGAAGTGACATTAGCTTCTCGCTGCTTATGGTGTGATGACTGTTCTCGAGCTTCTGTTTATCTCATGCTGTTCATGTTTAGAAAAGGAAGGAGAGAATCGTGTCACTTTGTAACATCAGTTAAACCGCGAAGGAAACGAGTCAAACCAATGTTAATTATGAGTCACGGTCATGACACGATGTTAGTTTCTTTTATATTCGCTGCAACACAAAAAGACAAATGTCGTTGATATATTATTGCATTTTTAAAGGTAAGCCAGATTTATTCTCCCTACACTGCTCTTTCATTTTAAATTATTTATAGGGTTTGTTGTTTTATCTGTTCATTGTTTTGTTACGCATTTCACGGTCGTTTTAAAAATCAAGACCGAGAACTATATCCTGGTGCTGCCGGGCTCGGTTGTTGACTGAATTCCTTCTATCATGCTGGGGAATTAAGGGTCATACTCATTTGTTTCGGAACAAAAGCATCACTTTGTGAATATCAGTATGTTTCAGGAGGAAAAGACTTCACGCGTTTTCTTGCTTTAAACGGTTGTCGAGATTTAGTATTTAGCACATCAGAGATTTTTTCATATCTCCTTTAGGCCATATATATATGACGAGAAATTGGCTTTGATCTACAAAAATACCTGGTAAACGTCTTATATAATAACATTCTTACCTTTTTGTTGGTGTTAACTTTAAGCATATCTCTGTGGCTGGCCGCCCGCATCATAAATAGAATACTGCTACCAACTGTCAACCTTCAGCAGAGCTTTTTGTGTCGTAGAATATCAATTGTTTCCACCTTACAGCGAACAAACAACGAAGGCAAACAAATTGGCAGATTAAGGAAATCAAGGAGTAGTCAAAACTTAGTTTTCTTTCGCGAGATGTCACGGCAACTAATTTGAAATGACTACTGTTTATAATAAAATTTTGAAGACAACTACTCTTGCTAATATCCTTTTTTCAAACCATGAATCGAATGTTTCCAATTTCTGAATAACGAGTTTAAAATCAAAATTTTACCATGGGTGTGAAAAACGTATTCTCAAATGAAATCCGTTCGCGAGTTTTGACCACGTTTAACCAAAACGAAAATTAATTAGTCAAGAAAAAATCTCAGTTATTTTTATCCCACACATTTATAATTCCGAACACAGTAAACAAGCGTTGTCATTTTGGCTGTGCTTTGTGCTTCGATATCGTTTCAATTAACATTTTTAAATGCTGGTGTTTATTCAGCCGTCCCTGTCGTATTCGAACAGAGCAAACTGTCGGCCACCTTCACCAATTTAAAAATTATCATCGATTACTGGAGTTGTTAATTTGATGGCAAGTTTAGTGAATACACAAATCACTTCAGTACATTCGTTAAACCAAAGAATAAAATCTGCATGAAAAGTTATTCGCATATCAAGTTTCTGTGATTTTTCATGTCCGATGTTGCTGATTATTTTTTGCAATGTTTGGGTGCTCTGTTGACTCAAAAAATCTAGTTAACAGATGCTATTCAAAACATTTCATTTATTTGTCTTATCTTGGTTATTAGACATCCTTTGGTAGACAATCATTTTAAGACAACATGAAAGCGTGGAGACGGTTCTCTTTGTATCTTTAATAAAAGTACTGCAACTCATTTGAATGTTCAAAGCTCCAGTGCGTATTGGCCGAAAACTCGTTCCCGGGGTCTTTTCCTGACCTCTACAACTGAGAACGAGTGAACCATCTACAAAGGTCTTACTTTCCTAAGCTAGATGGAGTGTTAAATGAAAAAAACAAAAAACAAAAAAAAACAACAAAAACCAGCATTTGGAAGAAAACTACGAGGGACACAGAACAGATAGGTCCGGTGGTACGAAGAACGTAAAAACAAAAAGCATCGCTTTGTCACGTGTCACTTGAGAGGAGAATAAAATTGCCCACAAAAATAGCGAGAAAGTCGATCAAGCCTCGAGCTAGATACTTTGTAATATAGACTGGGGTGTTGATTTGAGCATGCTTCGTAATCAACCGCACTGAAACTGAACTAAACTGCACTAAACTACGAGTTACGTATTACGTGTTCGGTCCGACATCCATCAGAGTGCAATTTTCTAATCCCATCAATTGTCTTCATTTTACCGTGCCCCTTGAAATATCATTTCGGTGTGGTGTCATTGAACTTCTAGTCCAGTCTAGACATTGTAATACATTGTAGGTGTCTAAGCCTCTTTAAAGTGGAATTTCATCTTGTACAGGCTCGTCCTTCTTCTGTACTGTGTTAACAAGGGTGCATGAGTTGTTTGTTGATTGAATACCTGGAATTTCCATAGCATGCAGATCATTCTGAGATTCTTCATTAATGGCGTGAAACCTGAAACAGCACCACTGTACTTTAGCTCTCAGATCAGGCACTGATAACATTACTGTCATGGGAATTAGGGCAGAACTGCTGTACAGAAGACATCTTAATCCGATTGATGTAGAAAGCTTGTTAAGATCGCAGGAGGTACAGAAGAAGTTCAAAACACTGACAACGTGGTATGGCAAGCTTGTAATAAAATATGACGAAAATACGAGAGCCATTGCTTTGCTAATTGCAACGTTATTTTCTTGTGATGGAGTTAACTCGTGTTGAAGCAATCTCAGCGGCACCATTAAGAATACAGCGCAGGTGACAAGAGCGGGGAATCCAAAAAAGGTAGAGGAAGAGACAACTGCGAGAACTGGCGCCCTAGTGAAATAGTATATGACTATCATAATTGATGATAGTGAAGAAGCAGCCAACCAGGGCGAGACGCTTGCTATGTAGGTGATCCGATCTGCTGCCGTGCGATGAATGATTGGCCAGCCAATGGCACACGTCCTTTCTGTTGCTATAACAACCAGATGAAGGTTAGCTAGTAATCCATGAAAGACATCAAAACTATGAACACATATTTCATTTAGTTCGTCAAGATTCATTGAGGTGTTGTTTTTGTGTTGCACAATTAGAATAAACAACCACAGCGGGATAAAAACAATAGCTATAATGATGTTTGCGAGAGCTTGACTGGCTAGTAAATGACCAAGCCTTGCAAAACACAATCGATCATCGGGATTGGATGGCTTCCAGGTCAGAACAGTGATGTTGGCTGGTAATGCAATAATGCTTGTAACACAGAGAAGAACAAAATATATCCAGGTTAAAACAGGATCTAGACTTGCCATGGTAGGTTTCTTTCACCACTGTCTTCTACTACCTGAAAGAAATTAAATGGGAAACAAAAAGTAAAACGTATTCTTAATTTCTGTGCAATGTTTCGTTAGCTGCAAATGAAACGAAGCGGTTTAACAGGTGGGTCAACTTCAGATTCAGTTTTGTCCGTTATAAATAAGAACACTTATTGGTGTGACCATATGGATGTATTGCTGCCTGTTAAAACACCAGTCAAAACTTTATGAATGAGCTCCAGTCACTGCAGGTTCAAGCTAAAAAAGGCACCAAACGTCCATAATCCCGGGGCTCCAACGTGTCACGTACCCGCATGTAATACAATCGCAAAGCCGAGCAAACAACCTCACGAAATGTTCAGAATCCTCAGAATCTCAGTTTTAGCTAGTTTCTCGTAGGGTTGCATAATTTTGATTCCTATTTTTTGCTTTTCTATTGCTTTTCTATTTTACCAGCAACAATCAGTGAACAAGTAAGAGCTAGGAGATGGAAATGGCCGGGCCATGTCTTGGGAATGTCTTCAGACCAAAATCCCAAGATAGCACTAACATGGGCACCCGAAGGCAAACGCAGAAGAGGACAGTTAAGTGAGACGGGGCAAAGAACGGTTAACAAGGAGAGAGAACATCTCTGATTCAAGACATGGAGGGAGGCAGAGGTGGCGGCAAAAAACCGAGTTGCTTGGAGGAGACTGATTGATGGTCCCCTTCTCTGCGAGGGGAGAAGGGGAAGATGACGCTTTTAGCACAAATCCAGATCCAACCAATCAAACTCTATTAATCGTACGGCTATCTATATCCTGCGATATCAACTAACATGATTTTGACAACTCTGGTTAAAATCTTATTCACGTCGTATTACTGTACAGCTAAACTTAAGGACGGTGTCTACTAGATATAAAGGTCTTTTTGCCAGGTCAGGACCCTGTCAGAAAATTCGATCTTAGCAAGGTCTATTGCACGCATTTTTCCGAGATAATTAGCCTTGAATCTCTGACAAAAATGCTGACGTCAGCATTTTTCTGAAAAAGAAGGAAAACATATTTCTTCACACATTTCCTTTGAATTCGTCTTTACATACAGAAAAGCAAACACATCAATATAGATCTTTAAATTACATGATGAATGGTAACATAAGAACCACTTTTGGTATGTCTGATAACAAAATCGCTGGAATGGCGCTTTTATCGTCCCTGACAGCTCTCCTCTGGCTTACCCAAAAATACAATCTAAATAACTTTTCCTCACAACCAGAAACTAATCAAGTGTTGAATAGGTTTGCCATTCCATTTCATAACATGAAATGTAGGGGGTAACCACACGTTTTTAAAAGTTAAATGAGTTGTTTTCATGTTTTTTGAAAAACGATCTAATGATTAAAAATTAGGAGTATTACAGAACTTCTCTACGCGTTTTGAAGATGTCAGTTCTTCGGTTGCTTACCTTCTGAGGAGGCAAAAAAACTTCAACGCTGATATTGTTTTAGGAGAGATTCGCCCATCGCACGCTGAAGGCCAGTGTCCCACCATATCTCATCCTGCTTCTGACTGAGTAATATAGGCTCCAACAAATACAACACAAAAGAACTTTAACACAATGGCGATTGCATCTGGGAGAGAAAATCGTTTGATTTCGGCGAAAACAGAAGAACAAGGAAAACTATTACATATAATGCTTATGTTGTAAAGGAAATTTTAAAATGATAACAGTGATACTTACCAAATAGATAGTCTGTGGCTGCACTCACTCTTTTCTCATTGTTTGTTTATATTCTGATACTTTTCCTCTTCTTTGAGTTCTTCAGAGTGGCTTTGTTTAACATCCGTTATTTGTTTTGCGATCTGATCTGAATGATTTTTCAGGCAAATCTTCTACAGAAACAGATCAGATCTTTGATAATAGAACTTTAAATAAATAATTTCCTTTTCTCTTAAATACCGATCTTGAAGTAATTCTATTGATACGCATGTTTCACAGCCGGCATAGCGCAAACCGTACTTCACAGTGGCCTAGACTCGTCCAATTAAAATAAAATACCTCAAACCACAGGCTATTTAATAACAATACAAACGGCTTCTTGCTAATTGTCTAGATAATGAAGGAGATAGCTTTTACGATGAATGAACGAGCTAATAAATTAGTCTACCCAAAACTATAGCATAGGTTGCCAATAATTGTATAAATGTAGTCAACACACGTTCGATCACTGTGCAATAGCATGATATGAACTTGTTATTTACAAATCGAGTGGTCGCTGTAATTTCACACCGTGGAGGGAAAAAGTATTTTCAAGCTACACCTGACAATAATTGAACATGCTTTGAAAATGAAACATAACTTCATTATATTTATTGTCGCTTTAAATTTAGTTGCTTCAAGTGTGGAAGTTTCTTTAAGTTATGTAGAAGTTGGCTAAACTGAGTCGTATTTTTCAATTTGTGGTTGGAACACAAGGCCGGTGCCAAACTCACTGTCATTAACATTATTCAAACATTAGCGCGTCCCGCGTGCAGAGACCGCTGTTGCTGTTTTCTTCGTAAATAATAATTGACAGAATAAAAAAACATTGCCGATAATAAAGTTATTACAATCGGAGAAAATGGTCTGAAACGTTTATTGTCAGTGTCTGGAACCAGAAACTGCTGAAATTGCACCTTCTGCTACTCGTTGTTGTAAGATTCTGTTATTATTGGAAGCACGCTTCACCATGTCACCACGTTGGGAGATATTGGTAGAAAATCAAAGTGGCTATGAGCCACTCAACTTGGAAAATGGATCGTCTGTAAGCAGTGACAATTTTGATGCCACTCACTTAAGGTTTTAATCCGTAGGTTAAGTTAAAGTTAAAGCCTACAAGCATTGTTAAGAAATAGTGCAAAACGCAACGGTAAGAGAATACACGGGGAGATGTGACACTGTTGAAAACATTCATGAAGCTATCGGTCCGAGAGACCGAGTTATCCTCGAGAGACGGAGTTGTTATCGAAGAGGCCGAGACAATTATAAAGAAAGTACCGCTTGTCCGATCGCAAAAGCAAGTAATAATTCTCATTTTCATTGCTGTCAGTTTTTTCGTTCTTTATTTTCCCAGCCAGTATCAGAGATTTTTTTTCTCTCTTTGTTACCTTTTCTCATCTTAGAAGCTAAAAAAAATTCGTTCAGCGTAGACTCACTATATCACAAGGAGAGCACCACGTCTCGTCCGCTCAACATAGTTAAGCCCTGTTCGGTGGGGTTCGTACTTGGAGGAGTGACCAAATACGAATACCCCGTGTTGTAATAACTTTTTTTTTCTTCTTTTCTTTTTTCGTTCCCTTTCCAAGGCGATATTAAAGACTGTAGAACTCCCAGCCTTGTGGAATGTCGTTTCTTTTATTTATCAACGATTTGTTCCTCATTTCGCCATGTCCATGTCCAAATTTTCCGACGAGCATCCGTGACCTTTTCATATGGGGCTCCCCCCCGGGGTTTCAATTGTCTAACAGGAAGTGAAGGAGTGAAGGAGTGGTGGAGTGAAATCGCTTCACCACTACAACTTGGAAAATAATATTTTCCAAGTTAAAAAGGAAAGAAAAATTACAATTATGCTCTGATACGAATGGTATTCTCCAAAAATATGAAAGAATGTTAAGCTGTTACTACAAAAACAGCAACAAAGTGCGGAACTTGGAGAATTATATTTATATTTAGAGTAATGTATATCATATGTATTTATGCAAACATAAACCATATAGTGATAACAGGAAACTCCCAGCTTTTAATAATTTTGGTACTTAGATTGTTACTCTACAGATATGTCGTTACGACACATTTACAAGATTTTAAATAATTCTATGTTAGTGCACTATTGAACAAAAATAAATTACGTGTATCTATGACAACCTTATTTGTGGTTCCACAACCAGATTTAGGATGTTCGCGCTAATTGTTTCTGCGCATCCTTACTGCGAAAGCAAATTCACACGCATCGATGCGCGCGCTAAGTAATAAAATGAACAATGATAGGGCAGATGGCCATTGCTATAGCTTTGCTTGGATTTAACGATCTTGGACGTTCAGTGACCCCTATTTTTCTTTTGATGGATCATTTTCTTTACCGATTTTCTACGTTTAGCGAAAATATGAACAAACTCTATCGATTAGAGGTTTGAATTTTTTGCAAAATGCACCATCAAATTCCGTTATTTTTAGCTCCTCGTTCATCTGTGCGGCGGTTACAAATGCCTCTCGAGGGGTTAAGTTTTGTGAAAACGTTGGCAACATTTAGAATTATTTACGCAACAGACCCACTTCTACAAAATGTGACAAAGATCGTTTACCTCCGTCGACTCACCTTCGATATTTTTAACTATAAACCCCTGTAGACCATGGTAAATTACGAGCGCCAATTTTTCAAAATCAGGGTAGTTTTACAAACGCTTTATCTCTGCAACGAAATCGGTGACCCCAATTTTTTTGCATTTCTGACATAAGTAACTCATTATCTGACGGCAGTAAAAATCTGAAAAATTTGTATTGACTGGGAATTTTCGCGGGAACGTCCTTAAGAAACATCTTAAGCAGATTTTCAAACCTGCCCTTCATCCATTATATGATATGATTGAAATGATAGGTTTTAAAGAGTTGGCAAAATTTGTCTTACTTTGTAATAATAATGACATAGTCTCAGGTGTAGAATTGATCACCGTTGAACTCCTCTATCCCAGCAAAGGAGAGCTGTTTCCTCCTTATTATGCAAGTCCTATTAAAGGCTTCTTGACGTTCAGGGGAGAAATCTAACTCGAGGTTGCTTATGTATGATTAATATTGAAAGACGCATCAGAGCTGTTAGACTACCCAACCTTCGATTAAACTTAACTAACAGCATAAAACATAAAAAAAAATTTTCAGTTTTTTACGCCTATACGCTTTATTATTTGTATTGATAGCAAGTCCGTCATGTTAATCCAAATGACGCGACAGCCTAAATAACAGCCAGTCTATGATAAGCCACTCCATGATCACAGGGTGGTGTGCAGAGCAAAAAACACTGCATAGTTCTTTCGCTAATCGATTTATTGTTATAACGTTTTATTGTTGGTAGATTTATTGTTATATTATGTTTATGGCACAAGGGATATCTGAGAATATCCTCTACTTTTCACGTGTTTTTTTTTCAGTGTTCGTCAACCGATTATTGTTAAGAATAGAACTGAATGTTTTAAACAAGGCTATTGGGTTTAGTTGAACCACGACAAAATTACTTTGGCCTATTAATAGGGATTTCTCAAAACAGGGTGGGGCGGCGATACTAGACCTTCCATTAGGTTAGAAAGATGTGCATAGATTCAGTGGACAGCGTGTGTTTCTCGAAGTACCAATGAGGTTTTCCGCGACGTTCGCAATCGGAAAGCTAATCCCCGCGATAATATAATAATCCACGCATATTTTCGCGTACAATGGAAAACTGTATTTTTATCTTTTTTGACCCTTTCGTGTAATGAGTGCATTTTCCGTTCAGCTGCTATCAAATCCCTCCCACAATCGCAGTCTTTTCCGAATCATTTCCATTTGTAGTAACAGCACGTGGTTCATTTCCACTATAACTGCTCGTCCGCTGATCATTAATGTCTGACAGTTCAACATCTCGGCGTCGAGAACTTGTTCTCCTAAGTGTTTGTCGCTCTATCGAATGCCGATAGAAAGATGTTGTAAATCTTCTTTCCTTGAGAAGAATGGTGATTGGTCGTCGAAATTCAGGCATGCGTGCAGAGTACACAGCAGGATTTAATGCGGATCCACTGTAATGCAGCGCTTTGAATAATAAAACAACTTGCAACGGCACTGCTGCTGCGCAACTTGTGCAGGAGAAGAGCACTAAATTAAGACTGAAAAATGGCAACCATGTGACGAGGAAAAGAAGGATAAGAGCAAAGACTGTGAGCGCTGTACGGCTCTCTCTTTTGACAACTCGAGCTCTGTTGCGCGGTATCTTTGTCTTATGTTTTATGATGATACAAATCGACGTGTAAGCGAAGAAAATCACAGAGAAAGGTATAAAGAAGCCAAGCGTGGAATAAATGAGGAACGTGCCTTTCCATTCGGGGCCTTTCGGTATGAAGAAGTTAAGAGAGGCAATACCAGCGGCCATTAACCACACTGTTGCCAAGATTACGAAGTTGATGCGGGCGGATGTAGTGCGATGACGCAATGGGAAGGCAATGGCGTACACTCGCTCAACGCTGATTGTCATCAACTGGAGAATAGAGAGCATTCCAGAGAGAATATCCATCGGGCTGAATATTTTTCGCACAAAGCTTGCTGGCTTGAAGTTCTGATTGAACAGTAGAATAAGCAAAGTCACATACAATGGAATCGTTACGGTGCCCACCAAAATATCACCGAGTGCCAGGCCAATCACAAAATAATTGGTCCTTGTCCTTAAGTTTCGCTTCTTTGAAAACACCAATATAATGAGGACGTTCCCACATATGGCGAAAGTGGCGAGAATCAAGTACACCACACACCATAATATCAGGTATTGTAATTCGATGAAAGGAGGCGGGGAACCCGAATAGACAGCTGTGGGACCACTTGAGTTGGTGCTGTTTGAATTGTTAGACGCCATTTCCTGTGGTGTGAGACCTGTAGTGTGAGAATTAATCAAATAGTTAGGAAAGGGCTGTTCCTTATGCAGGCTTTTTGACCCGTACTGTCATCATGGGACGAAGTGCTGTTACTAGACCGTTTTTAGATCATTCTTACCTCTATGGCCCCGGCTTATCGTGAAAGCATTATAATAGCTGAGTGGCAGTATACAAATGACCATGAACTAGCGATATAGGATGACTTTTCACCCATACAGCAAGGGAAACCTTCAACATTCCTTAACAAAACTGCAGTGCACGTGGAGAGTAAAACTATTTAAGCACTCGTATTTCGTGATAGAATAAGCAAACTCCAGTTGCTATAGACAGCTGCAGTTGTCTTTTACCTGTTTTTACTTCAGTGAACTTACTCGGTTTTCAGCGCAGTTTCCTTTTCAGATTTGTACAATGGATGCTATGTTCAGCTCCGCAATAATTTGGCTTCCTTTAGTTAATATGAACCGTTTTCTAGAGACTAGCTTTCTTTAACAGGTTGGTTCTCACTAGCGCATGAACATAAACTGAAATGCGCAGACGCAGTAAGGTGAAGGTGTTACTTAGCAGCGCTCTACTGCGTCTGCGCATGTTACTTATGCGTTTGTGAAAACCACCCTTTGCGTGCTTTATTCCACTTTCAACTGCTCTGAATGCCTAATTATACAACCGCTTCCCCAATTTTACCAAAATGACGTGTTTATAGCTGTCTTTCGATTTTGTACAATTTAACACGGAAGGGAGTTATTGAATGATTTAAGAAAGCAGTTCATGGATATTCGCTTATTTGATATTGACGACAAGCCGCGGCCTTGTTGATTATTTGCTAATTGGTATACAAGGAGCGATATCAGTTCCTAGTCTGTGATGATATGTCTACAAGTTATATTCAATTAACACTTGCTACAGTGCAATCCACATAAGCAGACAATCCAAAATTGGTTTTGAATGGACTCAATCCTTTCTAGAACCGCAAAGACGAATACCAGTAAAAATAGGAAAAAAAACCTCGAGTCTTTTGATCCCGTGTAGCAACATTTATGGTAAATTCACCAGTATCAAATAAAGAAGTTGAGCTCGGAGATATACTTCTGGGAGATATCTTTGTTTCAAGCTGGCATTTTTAATCCTCTTTTAGTGAAAACAGTGTTCAAACTGTTATTTTATTTGACAATGATTTAAGAAGGCCGAATCGTCACATATCGCGAAATTTGTCAGTGTAAAAATATATAATAAGTTTGTTTTAACAGTCACATATGTATGGAGCTACTAATATCACGAATTATTCAGAAAAATATTTAGTTATACCCTGCGTCGATAAAAACTCCCGAATAGCGTGAAACAAAAATATATAGCTACAATCGTTTGAATGTTACAACATGGTATGGTGACTAGTGTCGTTGCTGAGCACAACTGGCACATTAAATGACATAAAACGTGATTCTTGTCAAGTACAGTGTGAAAATGTCTCCGTGTTTGCCTAATCTGCGACGAAGCCGAAGATGATTTACTAAAAAAATCTTTTATCTATGTTAGTGACTGTCTTTCTACGCGGCTTTCGTTAAGATTATATCCCAAATCTTCTATTTTGTATAACTCTAGAATTTTCATCTCACATTTTTATAATGACGATTAGATTTTTATTTCCCTGTTTCATTTCCCTTGCGCTTATCTATTTGATTTGTATACACATCATAGGCAAATAACTTCACCATCAAAGCCAGTGGGTTTTAAAAACAAACGTAATGTGTTGTGGGTTTTTTTATGTGTGTTCAGCGCGGGTCAGACAGTCTTGCCGTGCTTTCCATATAATACTCCTCTGTTTTCCGAATTCAAGATTTCGCGTGCCCAGACCCAGGTCGGTTGTAAATGTAGCAAAAAACTACAAAGATAGTAGAATTTTGTAACCAATCACAGCTGGTAGTATTTATTGCTTTCAATGCAATTAAAATTGCTGTTAGTGAGTGTTTGAAATGATTCAGAATACGTGATTGTCCCTCATTTGAGTGATCTGATTATGGAGAAAAGAAATTATATTCTTTGTAGACTGATGATTTTGTCGAAATCGGAGCTCGTGACATTAAATACACCTGTGGTTTATCTAAACTTTATCCTTCTGTAACACAAAAAACGAATTTAATCATACTCACAGTTGTTTCATAAGTTAGATGCTACACCCCCATCGTTGAATTCTGATTTAAGCTGGAATCTCAAGAAAGGGAAGTTCGTGCAGATGACGAAAACCGCATGTCTTCCTAAAACAAATCACCGCGGGTGTCCTGTAGTTTATGAATAAATTTCAATAAAACAAAATACGAGTATCCTGTCTGTACGCAGTTCTAATTATTCCGCCTTCTGGTTTGGTTTGGATCGGACAAGGCCAGGTTCACCACCAATTCAATCAACAACTTTGTATCATTCAATGGACGAATCGAATGTGTAGAAGTCTCTTAATGGCGTGAAAGTATTGTTTCTGTTTACAAACCGCACGTTGTAGAAATACTTAAATATAAAAAAGTGACATAGACTCAGTTATTTTTAAATTTGGCTATGGATAATGTTCAGATAAACACACAATTGTTTGATGATATTAAGGATTGTAGATAAGGTAAAATTCATGTCTGTTTTTTTAAGCATCTTATTGACATATAACGTGAGTATTTTATCGGATATGAACATTACGAAGCTTAGCTGAAGGGATTTCTGAAATTTTTCTCAGCGATGATTACCTTTTCAAAGTGCTGTGCTATTCAGAGCGCCTGATCACTGTCCAAACGCAAAATCGAAATGGGTCTGTAAATAAACTAGGAAACAACTGACAATATAACCGATTAATCAACAATACAAGCGAGCCTTACTATCGTAGTAGCCTTTTCCTTTCATTAAAACCCATTGAGAATTATTCAGAAAAAAAGAAAAACCAAGATATGCAAAAATCTTACCGCGCGATAGACTCTACTCGTGTTGGTCTTTTTGTTCGCGAATACTTTTTGCACAAATATTTGAAATAATGTTTCGGGAAGTTGTCTCCTTAAGGACTGGTATCCAACCTCGAAAAAATGACAACATCGAACTGAAGTGAAATAAAGAATTACTGGTTGTTCTGGCAAATAGAAAACAATGAATTTATTTAAAATTTCGTATATTTTACCATCACAACTGTGGGTGGTCTTTATCTCTTTACAAGGGCATGCGCAAATCAGTAAGGGAAGAGAAAACGTAAATTTTAACAACAAAAGTCAATAAATGTGTGTTTTTTTGTATTTCGAGAGCTGATTCTGTATCTTACGCTTCTGATGCTGTAAAATCGTTAATATTCAGGATCCTAGAGTTGCAAGCTTAGATGCATGGTGGTCTATTCCCCCATAACAATTATCGCGCCATTATAAACATCTGGTTACTAGGTAACCTCAAAGCAGTGTTTAGAAATAAATCGACAATGTACGCGACTTAACGTGATGTTAGCCGAAAACGCTTGCACGAGGTAATAATTTAAACGGCAAGCCTTATCACAAATTTGCTGGTAGAATCGACGTTTCCCAAAGGAACAAAATGTGTTTCTAATAACTAGCCGGAAAAGGACATCTCTTGAAACTAATTGAACAATAGCTGCTAACATGTAATATAGCTTGCAATAAAAATGGCAAAGGCCTTGATTTATGTCTGTATATTAAGAATTTGACAACGTTTTACTGGGATTGTAACCTTTTGCCGGCAGCCGGCAGCAGCAATAAGTAATCCTAGAGCTGATCTTCTCCGTTTTCCACACTCTACAATAAGATAGGCCACAGGGAATCGAATGTTTTTTGTATCAGTAGAGAACTTGGAAACTTGCTGAATTGGAGGGACTTGTGAGATCAGTTGCCTTTAACGGTAAGTGAATGGAATCTTTGGCCTCCTTATACCATCTAAAATGTCCTACATTATGCGAGGCCCATGTTTATTTAACTAAACATATGTCAGGTGGTTATCGAGGCATTAATTATTCATAAATCATCAGTTTAAAATAAAATCTTACCAAAACTGAGAAATCAAACCGATAATATCCTGTTGAAGAGAGTTTAAAACCAACCCTATTTTAATTACAACGGACACAGTGACGTTTTTTCGTGTTTCGGTAAGAAATATTTTGTAGCTAGCATTTTTAAACACATTATCAGCTGGTATGCAATTTCAATAAAATGTTACTAACTTAAGCCGGCGGGCGGAGCGCGACATACAGGGCTGAAATTATCGCGTTAACCAAATAGTATTTATATCTTCCTATGGCGCATTGGAAGAGCAACCTGATTACAAACACTTTTTAGTCGCTTTTTCGTCACTGTTCATTATGTGACAGCTAAAATAACGCGCAAATAAAGCCTCTCCAAACTACAAGCCAAGCAAGTTCAGATTGAAACCGTAGCTTGTCTGGTTGTTTTGATATGAGTCTGCTGAGAAAACATTATGCGTACCTCGAGGAAATATTAAAAAGAAGATCTACGTATTATTGTGGCATTATTCAACTCTTACCGTGAGAATTGAGCCTGCTAGCTGAGATAGGTTCAGTGAAGCTAATGAGTCTAACCGCACCTTATGAAACACAGCTCTACTCGTCAGCACGCTTTTGTAGTTTTTATTTAAGCAAACAAACCTTTGAAATTTCTGATGCCCAGCGGGTATTTCGGAGAGCGCAGATGACTACAGTATCACTAATATTGCTAATTACCATAATAAAAATCCAGAACACTTTTAAAATCTTAAGTATTAAACTGCTTAATACGCAAAGCACCCCATCTTCTCCGTTTTTGGTCGACTGAGTGATTAGAAATCAAGCATTTATTCTCTGTCACTGAGAACCCAATAGTACTCCCGCTTGCCAAAGTGCTCTCCAAGTTGTGGGATTTTTGGAAATGATAGCATCTGCTATTTTAGTTTTTCAAAAGATCAAGAGACTCAAAATTGATGAATTTTATTTTCCTCCCAGTGGGGTACTTCTCACTGTGAACAAAGCTTTAACTCCTGAAGTTTTAATGAACGAAAACCAGCCTCAAAGATGATATATACAATCGATGAAACCAACAAAATTTCATCTTAAGATATCGATTGTAAACTCGTCAACGAAAATTTGTTTTGTAGTGTTAGTTTCCGCCGGCCTTTGGTAAGTTACGTAAATCAGTCTTAGCCGTTGCTGAATATAAATGGCACTTAAATTTTCCGACATTTAGGAACCTCAGGAAAAGATAAAAATTCAAACAGCTGCTGCTTAATTTTAAATAAATCTCGCAGTCTTGATCTATGTGGATTTTTCTTTGATAGCCCGATATCATCCTTTCATTGAAAGGAAATTTAAAGCGGCAAACTCTTTTCTACTTTTTCTTGTGTAAATAGTTGGTCACCCGCAGTCCGAAGCAATTAACGTCGCCATTCTTTTTCAAATTTTCATTAAAACGTATATATTTGTGAAAGAAAAGTGGCGACCGCATTGAATTCGCGACAGCTATGAAAAGCCAAGGATTTTTCAAAGGTTTTAGATATAAATCTTGACCAAGCAAAATGCATTAGGCAATGTCAGCGAATCAATTTAACAATTTTAATTTTATCGCTCAATAGTCTTAGTTTAGCAGGTAAACACAACTATATGATAAAGCGATTAACAAAGAAAGCACAGATATTTTCTCACAGCCGTGGCTTCTTTATGGTGTTACAAATTTTGAGAAAATGATTACTTTGTGTTATAATCATGCAGCAGGCCTCTAAAGGAAGAGGGGCGTCGCTTTTGGTTCAAGGCGTAAATCGCACGCCGTTTTGCAATGAAAATCCGTAAACCTCACTGAACAAATTTTGTATGTAAAAGCATTTGACCAAACAGAACTGATAGAAGTTTTTTCAAACTTTGATCAGAAATTCAGTACTTTGAAAGTACACCAATTTGGGTCAATGTATCAAAAATGTATCCTAACTCAGAGGATAAGGCTACTAGAATACAAGAAGATGACACTAATCCATTAAATATTGAGCTGGCTAATTTCATTTGATTTCCCTAAGCTCGGAGCAAGTTATAATTTTCATGGTACCACAGCACTATTTATGTGCCATCCGAGTAAGTGATCCGTAGGATGCACTTTCAGCGATGGCCACTGTCATCAAAGTTAGGAAATCATCGTCATATAAATACAGACGTTGTTTTAACAAACATAATTAATTTAAGAATGGGATATTAAATCTTTCACGCATGAAAACCTTTATATTTATAGAGGCAGTTTGACAAAACAAACGTGACAAGATGAACAATAGAAATCGGTTGAGACACTTGTCGCACCTTTTCTTTTGCAAGTTGTACCAGTTGATTTGTCATCTATGAAAAAAAAAATTGTCATCCTCTTTTGTCAACATAAGCTACCCTCACTACCATCGCATGTCTCCCAACTGTATCGCTGTTCAGATTTATTCATACCTTGGTTACTTTCAAGCGTCACGCAATAGTTTTTGCTTCATTACGCAACACCTCATAAACCCTTTGCTACCTGTGTACACCTGCTACTGGAGCTGAGCTGAAGATGCGCGGCTGCAAATTATACAGCACGTAAGTCCCGGATGTTGTGTTGCCAGAGCAATCAGCCTCCCCCCACTCCCCCTTGTCAGATATAAATAGACTATTTTCGTATTTTCTAATAAGATAATGCACTTTAAAGGTCTAGAAAAACTGCTGAACGCAATCGCGCTCGGCTTCTTAGTACATCCACCAGCAGTATTTTTAGACCTAGAGTGTGCATTATATTCTGGAGAACATGGAACTCCATCTTCTCTTTGGTAAATCATTGTTTGTCACACCCAGTCTGTTTTCATTCTTACGTCTATCTCAAATCACAGTTAGATTTCTAGTATAAACTATGAGCAGGAACGAAGTTTGAAGAAATCATGTTCTTCTTTCTGATGGAGTAGCTTCTCTTCCTAACAAAGACGGAATATTTCAGAGTAGATTATATACAGACACAGTCACCGCTGATTTACCATGTAAATACCTCTTGCTAACTGAGTTCAGGCCGAGATCAGACTAACGGACCGAGTTTTTTTCCATCCAATTATGGCCTAAGCGCGAAGCGCGCGGGCCATAAATCGAAAGGGAAAAAAACGAGGATTCGTAACTTACAGTACGGACCGAGAAAACGAGGTTAGTAATATATTTATTATATCTCTACTGTGTGTCTGAAGGATTCGGGAACGATTTCTATTCACGCGGAACGGCTTCAAATTTCTGACGCACCTCGAAAGCAAAACGAGTCAATTTGAAATGGTAAAGTCGTTAGCACGACCAGGAGCCATAATCGGGGACGGAGACCGTAAGCGCGCGCCATTTCAAGTATTGGGGTTGTCCCCATGATATGGGACAATAATTCTATTTTTAGAACAGATTGCGCCATCGCCTGAGGCACACGCACGTACATGCTGCGAGGATTTTTGC
>Ga0126339_10000532_pt1 | contig 21528 bp, 14 predicted proteins | sample OrbTmetagenome_2_FD_92532 | JGI IMG/M metagenome (GOLD analysis project Ga0126339, IMG submission 92532) | Coral microbial communities from Petempiche,Puerto Morelos, Mexico - Orbicella T R C metagenome | ecosystem: Host-associated > Invertebrates > Cnidaria > Coral | place: Petempiche,Puerto...
GGGGGGGGGGGGGGGGGGGGGGGGGGGGGGGGGGCTAAAGAGCGAGTGCCAGAGGCGCTAACTTGTAGGGGGTCTGAACATAGTGGTGAAATTTTTTTGCTTGCTTCAAATGCACCCCCCCCCAAGCCCCACGGCTTTGCCGTCCCTGATCCAGTGAATAGCACAATCTGTTTTACTAATGCTTATCTACATGATAGCGATTTACCACATGACTACGCCATTTTCTTTTTTTTTTCTGTTACATTAGGGTTGCACGTACCCAAACTCTAAATACCATGAAGCTGAAGTGTTTAAACAAACCTTGATGGCTTTCAAAATAGGATATGTGATGGTGTGGTCTCCGCCCACTATCAAAGGTTTACATCCCGTGTTGACAATGCTGGCCACGTGTTTTTGTATTATTTCAATGTTGGCTTCAAGATTAAGAACGTTGGTCGACACGTCACCGACATCAGCTACCATCAGCGATTCATAAGGTGCAGCTCCTGTATGTGTGTTGTGAGGACGTATCAAACAAGATTCACAGCGGATTTGTCTGGGACCCATGCTTTGTAGGAAAGAATAAAACATACTGCAGTCAGCTTTGAATCCCCAATCCAAATTCTTGGAGTCCAGTCTATGATTTTACGTCACACTGCATTACGAGGCCAGGAAGAAACTGAGGCCATTTTCGTATTCTCGGTATTGAACTGGGACTAGCTTGTAATCGAGGCTAATGGGGGAAGCCTTTTCAAATAAAATGAAATTACTCTGTTTGGAATGATGTTCCCCTTCATGAGCCTCTATTGCAAGCTAGTCCCAGGTCAATACCGAGAATAAGAATATGGAGGACAGTTATCAGCCTGAAGGACACCCGCCTGAAAACCAACTGCGCTGTACTGAGCCATGCAAATCGCTTAAAGAGCGCGAGTTGACGTTTCGAGTGATATACCCCTCATCAGAGCAAAGTGCTTTCCTCTAATGAGTTTGCCTAACGCTCGAAATGGGGTTTAACTTCAACTAATGCTTTTTTCGTGAATTTTTCTTCGGTCTACAAAAGTTCAAAACTCAAGTGGACCCACAAACCCGCTAGGCTCGATTTCTAGCTGCTGTGGGAGTTGTACGGTTGTGATTTTCTTCCCAACGTTGGCGTGACTCGGGCAAGGAACGCGGGCTAACGAAACAGCTGGGACAAAGTTTTGAACTAGCTACTTGAGAAGTCCGTCAAATTTCCTTACGAACGATTATATTTGGATATTTCTGTGCTCACGCAATGGTTGCACCGTCATGAGTCACGCATCAGGAATCACGAATCAGACAGAAATCAAAACAGCAGGCAACTATTGTGCTACGCTGTCATCTCGGTCACGAAAAAAGATGCCTAGAAATTTATAATGTATTTGTTAGATTTTGCACTTATTGTGAGCGTTTAAAATCCTTTTTTCCTTCTTCATACTTCACCTAACTGAGCAGAAACGTTTGGTTGACCTCGGGGTCTCGAGTTGTGAGAAACAAATAATTTGAAAGCACGAGCGAAACATTCGAATAGTAAACAAAGCAAGTAATGTTATTTCCTATGGAGAATCTTACCGCGCTCCAGTCCGGTGAGCATAAGTACCAGTGTCTAATGGAACCCCAAGAAAACACGCATCCAGCCCCTCAGCTGTTGATTGCGAAGGAAGCCGAAACATCGTGGGTAATCCTGCTGTTCGAGGCACATCGTCTGGGGTCAGGGGATAGTTGAATTTTTTCGATGATATCCAACTTGTAGTTATTTTGCGAGCCTTTGATACGCATGGAATAGGTTGAGTCCTAGCGAGAAAACCACGGCAAACCCTTCGAATGAACATCTTTGAAGCTGTTTAAGCGGACAGTGTGAGTGTTTGCGTGACCTGAATAATTTGGTAGTATAATTAAGCTTAATTAACTTCTCTCTAGTTAGCATGTCATTAGCTACTTCAAGCTGCGGATATGGAGGCTACCCAAGAACACACTGTAGAAAGGGAGTTGTATTAAATCACGTATCCCCCACTCTCCCTAATCAATTCTGGAAAATGTCGCGTTTTTTCCAACAAAAAGGGGAAAAATCACCTGATTATCAACATTGTAAGTGGGGAGAGGGGAGAACTGGCTTTGTGCCCCAACTTTTTTGTCTGGGATTGTAGATCCTTGACCCGAGTGGCGTGTTTTCCATATCCTCATTATAAATAAAGAAGAAAAAATTACACGGTGGCTTGAAGATAAGAATTTTATTTTCTCGTGTTAAAACAATATTACTCTACTCGCTGCGCTTGTTGGTAAAATATTGTTTTTATCACTCGAAATAAATTTCATATCTTCGTGCCGCTGTGTAATATCCCATACAGTAATAAATAAATAAAAATTTAATACTCGTATCAAGCATGATAAAACTTTTGTCGAACTTTTATGGCAACAGAATCGGAAAATCTTCACTGAATAATTTTCGTGGGAGAATTTGAATTAACAGAGTTTTCTGAACTCTTCGAAACTCGGCCAGTATACGGGGGTTGGCGCGCAGCGCAGACATATTGAATTTTCTCTTAGGAAGTCAGAATAAAAGAATTCTGAACTTATCAGCAGTGTGTTTTGTTTCTGCAGTTTTTCTAGTGCGGTTGCACTTACATCCTGAAAGCAGTACGTAGGAGAAGCCAGCTGCTCGCAGGATATTCAGTACATACCAACGCGCATATCAAGACTAATTTTGATGACGACGTTCCTCGGTGGGTGTGACCTCCATTGGGTACGAAACAGGTAAAGATCGTTTGACCGTTAGGAAACACAATCTGTAGGCGATATCGAATCCTTCTTCACCTCCTCTCCGACTAATGTTCACAATACGAGGAAATTCGAAGAACCACATCTCCCTGTCAGGTGAGTACCTTCCCTCTCGGGAAATTATTTTTGGGAAAATCAGCAAAGCGCCGTATTCTGCGCCCGCGAGCAAAATATTCGTGTTGAGGTTTCTTTTGAGGATGCGCAGAAGGATCGATTTTTCCCAGCGCCGAATTCAAGTTGGAATGCTAATCGAGAATTTTTCAACGTTTTACGCGGATTTTAGTACAAAAATAAGCTGTTCGAGCTTAGTTTTTATGGATTATGGTCTGTGAGGAACCGATAAGGGTATGATATCCTTTAATTTTCTGCTTTGATTTGTTTACAATTTTTATTAACATTGCATTTTGACAGTTCGGGGCGCGGGATATTTGGATTTGAAGGGATTTATTCCTTTGGAAGCAAAAATCTATTTAACTCTCAGCCTAAATTGTTCAACTTTATTGTAGAAATATCTTTATTAACAGCGAGTGAAGTCTCGCAGAAGCTGAGCGACTCCGTTGCTTTGGGTGTTTGACTCACTTCATGAAAGCAAATTTGAAAATATTTTGAACTGAACATCACTTTGTGCTTGCCTTTTAGCTACTGAAAAATTTAACCATGGAACGACTATGAAACGCAAGCAAAGTTGCTGATTTTTGTGAAATATTGTTTTAAGTATTTACATATACAGAAGAAGCATTTTCTTTATCACTTCATTTGATCACCACTTTGTTTCGCGAAGGATTGTGTGTGTGTTGTTAATGCTGAAATACACACACAGCGCCGTGTCTCATTAAACATTTAAGTAAAAACATTCAAGTGCCTTACTGGACATCTGGCTTTCCTTTCTTTTAAAAGATGTTCACTTAATGAAATAGCAGTCTAAATGTATGTGTGGATGATGGATTTTAGCACTCTTGTGTTTCAATAAGCTCGGAATAGTGCAAGCGTTCAGTACATGTACATCTAGCTGGCAGAGCATGGCACTTCAGTTTTGGTAGACCATAGAGATTTTATCAAGAGATTTAATTATTCCATTGTGAGCACACCAAATTTACCAGCTGCATGTGCATTTAGATGGGGAGATACGGACAAATCAGCAAAGCTCTTCCATACACATGTACATGTCCCTGCTCCAGAAATGTGACTAAAATTCACAGTGACACATTGGGCATTTTGTGATGTACTAATTCAATTAGTGAAAAGCAAAAGTAGGACATTTTGATTTAACAAATAGTCAGACTGTAAAAATGCCGTGGTGAAAATTTTTCAGGGATTGCAAAGGATCTGAAAGATTTTCATAAGGATAAGTTACTGATTTTAAATTCAGAATCTTGAAAATTCTCTGCTGGTTTTTAACTTGAGAAGGTGTGAACTTCTATGCACCAACTACATCCATTCTATATTTTGTCTTTTTTACAGGCATCTATATGGCATGCTTTGAGCCATTATGCCTATGATGATGCAATCTTCCTTGCTGAACGACTCTTTGCAGAAGGTAATTTATAACCTTTACATGCTCAGTCTCAAAAGAGCAATTCTCCCAACTGATTTTTATACTTTTCTTTCAATGTTAGTATCGAGAATTCAGTGGTATATCAAGATTATATCTTCCGGCTGATGATTTCCCCCTATTTAAGTGCCCAAACTGGTACAGTCAACAGATCTCTATTTACTTTTTCAACTATAAGTGTTTTGGGTCAATATTTGGCCTACTTAATGCTATCGGTTTACTGCTGGCTGACTGTTGGTAATGTGTTGGCATTTTTTCAACTGACAGTTGATCGACAGTTTACTGACAATTGAAAATGGGAGGCATTCTTTACTATTTCCAAAATTGTAACAGTCTGATAAACAGTAACCACATAAAAGTATGCTCAATAGCATTCATTTGAATGGTCACACACTTGGGTTTTATTCACAGACTTAAATGTTAGAACCACTTGTACAGCATAATAAATAATACCACATGAAAGTACTGCTCAATAGCTTTTATTTGAATGGTCACACACTAGGGTTTTATCTGAATACTTAAAGTTAGAACTGCCTTATACAGCATAATATTAAACTAATAAAACAGTACCACATGAAAAAACTGTTTAGTAGTTTTCATTTGAGGATTTAATTCACCGTATAAATTTAAAATTACATTGTATAGCGTACTATTTAACAATTAAACTGGTAGCTCACTACAGCTACTGGTCAATAGCCCATGAGGTGAAGCCGAATGGGTTATTGACCCGTGGTCCTTGAGGGTGAAGGGTCTAATTGTTTTAGGATCACCCAACTAGGTGGACAGAAAAGGCAATAATAAAGTTAGCAAATCCAAGTTGAAGAAATATTTATTTGGGAATAAAACAAAAGAAAGCATCAGACTCGATTGCGCCAATTTCACTACTGGAGGACTATTACTAATAGTCCTCTAGTAGCGTAGCCAATTAAAATGTAGGATTTGCGTTAGTCCACTAGTTAGGTGATACTAAGAAAGTATTCTCAATCTTTTTCATTTGCATAACACTACAGAGGCTTTTTAGTGTTAAATCATGATATATTTTTGTTCTAGTGGGTTCTGATGACACTCTGTACCTTCTGGCAACATGTTTCTATCAAGCTGGTTACTGCAAGAGGGCCTACTCTCTGTTACAAAGCAAAGGGTGCCCTACTCCACTCTGCCGCTTTCTATTTGCAAAATGCTGCATGGACTTAGATAAGTATGTTTGCATTCATCTGTTTTCCCTTTTTGCATGCAATTTATAACATTACAAGCACAGAATGTGCCAAAACTTCACTGGAGCCCACAGTGATCCATTGATGGTGAAGACCAGAATCACAGAATGATGTTATTAACTCAGTAAAAATTTTGTCCTTTCTTTTTGTAATTTTTACTTGTTGTTTAGACTTGCCGAAGGTGAAATGGCTCTTACAGGAGGATGTCTTACTAATAGCAAGCCTCTGGAGACCATAGCATCTGAATTTGGTTCTGCGGCAGGTTATGGACTGGCCCTTTTGGGTCAAATATGCAGGTTTGTTTTCTTTTCAAACAAGATATAAGTTCTATGTACAGGTAGATAATTTTTTTTTCTCATATTCTTGAAAGTTGCTTTCGATATCTGTCATAATGGTATGTTTTGTACATTATTTCTTTTTTTTCAGGAAATCAGAACAGTTTACAAGAGCTGCAGAATGTTTTAAAAGCAGTCTGAAGTACAATCCATATCTATGGAGTTCATTTGAAAATCTTTGTCAGCTAGGTACAACTTCAGTTTTGTGTATTGTCAGATTCAGATATCATGCATAGGGCAGCTGTGTTTAGTCAAAATGTTTAAAACCTCAAGATATGACATAACCACTTGTTAAAAATCACCGATCATCACGCTTAAATTCCTTCATTTCACCCTCATAGTGCCAAAAGGATTTACTGCCCAGTGATTGAATTAACATTGGAGGAGATTTAACATTTGAGGAGATGTTGATTTTCACTTTCAGCAACCCCTGATGAACATTGTTGTGTTTGAGTTTGGATTTGCTATCTTTCTGCTGCATGCCGTGTAAATGTAAATTTGCGTTGTACATGTATATGTTTTGCTTCAATTTTACCATTGGTACAAATTGGTATTTTCTTTTATTGTGGTGTATGGCAATTCATGTTAAATTGAATTAAACAGGAAAATATCAAAATGTACCAAGAGTAATATAATGTGAACAACAGCATATTCATTTAACCTATTTTTCTATTTTTCATCATTTATTTTTTCAGGAGAAAAGCCAGATCCTGCTGATTATTTTAAGTCATCGTCCTGTCCAAAAATTACATCTTCCATTTCAAACAGAGAGCACATGACTGTAGGATCTTCCACCATCACTATGGATACCACAAGCCCATCAGACAATCAGCGACGTAAAAATGACTCAGTGTCTTCAGAAAATCTTGACCCTTCACAGAATTTAACCCCGCAGAACATTAGCATCCTTATTGGATCTTCTGTTCCTCCATCTAGACAAAGCTCAATTGAAATGTCAGGTAGCAGTTTTGCTGTGCAGTCTGCGGCTGTCAGTATTGTGGGTGAAAAGAGAATGCGTCAGAGGGTTGGTAGAAATCTTTTAGGAGCTACACAGTCAGCGAGTCCGCTAACGCCAAGGTATAATTTGTTACGTGACAGTAGTCCTTTGTATTTCTATACATTTTAATTATTAACAACTAATGTGTACTCTTTGTTGGCTGACTTATAGTTTTGGAATGCTGTCATCGGATACACCAACTAATGACCAGAATACTGTGCCATTTATTACCCCATCTCCAGCTGTTGGTGAAAGCCATGCCCCTAAAGCACCCCTTAAAAAGGTTTGTATCTGTTACAGTTAAACCCTGCAATCTCAAAGTCTAAGGGAAACCAAAAAAGTTCCAGATTGCTGGGGCTCAAGATAGTTGAAAATAAATGGCTGAAAAAGCATTTCCAAGGGAAAATGATCTGAGTTCAAAATAGCGAAGGTCTACTTTAATATCTTTTGGTCCTTTCAGTACTGTAAGTGTGATTTATTACAAGAAAGTGATCTTAGACAGAGAGCATAAACAATAACAGGATTGCCACAGGTCAGGAAATGGTCAGGAAAAAATTCTTCAAGGTCAGGGAAAAGTCAAAGAATTTTATTTTGAGTCAGGGAAAATTGGCATTTTGAAAAAAAGTTAGCTAAGGATAAATTGAAATAATTTAATACAGCTGATTTAGTACCATTGAAGGCTGGAAGAAACATTTGGGGTCACTGTGATCACAACAATATTTTTACTTTATGAAGACAGAAAATTTATTGAAAACATGCATTATCAGTCTCATTGGATGAGTGGAAAGGATGGCTGTAAGTTCACGCCAGAAGCTGGTACTAGATCTGACATTTTGTATTTAATATGTGGTCAGGGAAATTTGTATTTTTATCAGGGAAAAGTCAGGGAATTTTGATAAGCGATTACTGTGGGAACCATGGATAGAACACCCTAAAAGTCAGTCATTATCAACAACTTCAAGTTTGAATTTATTTTCCTTTAGGGAGGCAATCGAAGAAGTGATTCATCGGCTAAACCTGTGACGGCCATCACATCTGGTGTCCATAGTGTGCATTCACCGTCAACACTATTTACATCGTCTCCTCATGGCTCTGGACATCAGAACTTCTCATCAAATGTGCCCAGTGTACGACGAAGCTCACGGCTGTTTACACTGTCCTCTAGTAACAGCACAGTCAGTGGTTTTGATTCAAGTAACAAAGTAAGCTAATTGCCCCTTACATTGTAAATACTTCCTAAAGAAAGCCCCATCTGATAGCCTGGGGTGTGTGGATTCTGTCCTTTACTTGCCCTACCAGCAAGAGATTTTTTTTTGAGGATGATTTTTAGGACAGTCAAATTACAGATTGAAGACGTGCGAGAGATTATGCTCGTAAACAATTGTCTAGAGACTCCATAGTTACTGCATAATTACACCTTACCTGTAGGGCAAGCTCAAAAATTAGTTTTCTTCGTACCCAGCTGAAGCTGTGTAGCTGTGAGAAAGTAATCAGCATTTTAAGAGAATGATGTCCTGAGGCTCTAAAAAAATTCTCTTTGCTGAGATTCTTCTGAAGCCTCGAAACATGACAGACAAGGGGCATGATTACAGAGGTGACAGGAAGTCTTTAGGAAATGCAAGAAGAGAGGGCAGGAAGAAGGACCCCCCCAGTGGGGGGAGCACTGTTCAACATTATGTAACATTTTGCAATAAAAAGGTCGACAGAGGTTGGAGACACTAAGGAAGAAGTACATGTATATATGTAGGAGAGTGATAAAGAAACACTGAATCTCAGATACTTTTCTGTGGGCAATGGAGTGAGTGTGTGACAACAACATACTGAAGCCAAACATCTTCTTTTGTGTTGTTCATCTGCCACTCATATATACATGTACAGCAAGTACCATATATGTTTTATTTCATAGTTAGTACAGAAGAATGAAATTAGTACATCAAAATTATGCAATAATGTAATTCAAGTATTGTTAATTGTATAATTTAGGATCGAAGAACAAAAAGTGCCAGAGTTTCTTCACCTTCATGTAGAACTGCTGTTAGTAATGTAGTAAAAAAGGTAAGGTTGTAGTAATAAGGTAAGACAGAGTCTGTTCCAGATCCAAGGATCACGGAAGTCACATCATTACACATTGGTGCCAGCCCCTTAACTCTGTAACGCGATAGTATCCAACGCAGGAAAAACCCAGGTTCCGTTGCCCAGGGCAAATAAATTTTTCTCTTGGGCAAATGAAAACAGAAGTTCAATATTTAAGTGGGGCAAATGAAAACTGAAATTTATTGGCCCACTGGGCAAGTGGATATTAAAATTTTTTCTTGGCCCTAGAATCTAGGAATATTTTTTGGTATTTTATTAATTTTATAGTAGACTCTTGTTTTCCTCCCATCACTACTCAGTCATACTCCTGAGTGGAGCAAGGCATTGTGGAAGCAAATTGTTTTGCTCAGAAACACATCTCACTGAGAGTTAGATAGTGTCTCTCAGACTCAAAGAACTTGAGTCGGTGCTTTCAATAAGATTTGAAATAGGTGCAGTACGCAGAGAGAGTCCTGTCTGATAGCCTGACGTAGCTTGCCTGGGGCAGCAAGGCCCATAACAATCTCCCTCCTTAGGGTCAGGATCAGGAAAGCTCTGTAAATGATGTTGTTATTCTTAATTTATTCCAGACTCGACGTCAAACAAGAAGCTCCACTCCTCAGCCGTTGGCTCCTTGTGTTGAGAATGTTATTCAAGAAGAATCATCAGCACAACAAAACACTGAGGGAAAGGGTCAGGGAAAGTTGTCACCCATTCAAAGCAGTATGGGTATGTTTCCTTGCTCGTGATACTTGCACATTTGTTAGTGGATATTTTCCTTCAGCAGAAAAAAACTTCATTTCTATTCCTGACTTTAGTTTGGTCCCTAACATTCATTTGAATAAATGCAAATTGTATATATCTTATTAACCAAGCACGAGGGCCGTACTGGAAGAATATTGGCCGGAGATCTTGACAGTATGGACCTAATGCAGCGAGTTCTATATGAAAAAGACCCAGGTCCAATTTTCTCCCAGTCTGATCTGAGCAAGCTTGGTCAATATGAGATTTATTACACAACTGAAGCTACCAGAAAATCTCAAGAGTGATCTTGTGGGATCATTGGGAAGAGTGCACGGTCCAATACTTAGACAATAATTATAAGACCACCAATAAAGCAATTTGATTAGTTGATTTTAGTTATTGGCCCTCTGAACTAACCTTGTGTTGAGTGTTTTCACATGACGTCCAAAACAATGAAACAGCAGCCATGCTGGTTTTCCAAATCAATCTTCTGGGAGTGGAAATCTTTTCTCACGAAAATGTTTTCTTTGTTCCAGTAAAGTTGCATGGCTGCTGGCCACATGAGGGAAAACACTTTATTGGATTGAAAATAGTTTCTTTCTTAATGTCTTTTTCTCTGTTTAATTTCATTTTAGATGGGTTGATGTCATTATTGAAGCAGATAGGCCAAGGATATGTCCACCTTAGCTCTTATGAATGCAAACAGGCATTAAATGCCTTTTCAGCTTTGGCTCCACACCATTACAACACAGGATGGGTATTGACGCAAGTGGGACGTGCCCACTTCGAACTAGCAGAATATCAGCTGGTAAAATATTATTATTTATAATCAATCGAATATTTTTTGCTCACAGGTTATTGGTCTAAACGTGTCACTTGACCTGGATATGCCCCAGCCAAAACTGGAGAATATCCAAGTGATATTTGTATTACAAAAAATATTTGAAGTATAATTAACACAATAGCCTCCATTTGACTTTAAATATACCCTAAGATGTTTTTTCTTTGAACCTCACTATTTTCCTTGAGCTTTGTTCAGAAAAATGTTCGCTTCGTGGAACAGACAATGTCTGCTGACAAATATCCGAGCATATTTTCCCACCAAATGCAGGCTATTGTTTATATATATACCAAAAGTTCTAAGTTCTAAGCTCATGTTGTACATGAAGTTGTGGTTGAGTAAACTGACATATCTACCAATCCATGATGTTTGTCAAATCAATTGACAACAAAATAATTATTTTATGACAGAGCTTTCAATTTGAAATGTTTTTTTAATACTGCGTATCAGTGTCTCCCCCTTCTCCCATGTATAAGTCCCTCCAGCTGTGGAGGGAAGTCCCTCCACCCTTACAAACTAACATGGCCTAAGAGTTGCGAAATAAAAATGTTGAATTGCAAAATTTATAATATTGGCACTATCTGCTAATGCTATTTGCTAGAAATGTTGAAGCATCTTAGTGCTTTAAAATTTTTCTATTTTAAACAGTAATCCTAAATGTGATTTTGTTGTTTGCTTGGATGTTTTACAGGCTGAGAAAGTTTTTGCCAAAGTCAAACAACTAGAACCCTACAGAATTGAAGGTAAAAATTTTGTGTGAAGTTGATAAGTCATCTGTGACTTTAATGCTAAAAATAGCGTAATATCTCATGATAAAGGTAAAGTTTGCATTGGAGCAAAGTGGCCCATCAGGCTGGCACTTATCTTTGGTTTCTGTGACATGAAGCCACTAGGAGTATTTCTATTCCCCCCTGGATGATATGCTGGTCAATTGCAGGGTTACCCCCAGCATTAAGTCCGTCGGTACCCATTTATACACCTTGGTGCAGAGAGGCACTGTGAGAGTAAAGTGTCTTGCCCAAGGACACAACCCAATGTTCCGGGCCAGGACTTGAATTTAGACTGCTGGATCTAGAGGTGAGCGTACTAACCATGAGACTACCATGCCTCGCATCAAGAGATTATGATCCTGTCCCATATAATATCTCTGGGGGCTCACAATTTAGGTGTTAAATCCAGGATCCTAGGATATGTGATATGTGATATGTTTTACTAACCTCCCAACTCTGGGAAATCTTGGGAGGCTCAGCACCCATGTGGTTTGTTCTTTGTACTCGAAAGGTCTTAGGCAAAGTGTTTTAGTATTACTCTTGCCACTTGCACTAACCCTGGCATTAATATTTGCTTACTCATTTTTTCCTATTTTCTTTCCATCAGGCTTGGATCTGTATTCTACCACTCTGTGGCATCTTCAGAATGAAGTGGCTTTGTCAGCTTTAGCTCAAGACTTAGTGGAATCTGATCGCACATCCCCACAGGTAAGAACATAACCATTACAAAATCTCAATTCAAGAGTAGCGAAAGCACAAAAAAACTATTGAATAAAGAAATGATACACAAGAGAACAATTGCTTACTGAAATGGCTGGGCTTTGTTTGTTCCAGTCTCACATGAAAAATGCTTCTTTTCACACGCCCAGTTTCAACCCCTGCTAAAAACGGGCGCTTGAGATTCAACCTGAGAAATTTCAAACTGATGACATAGCTATACTAAGGTCCTTGTTCTCTGATTGGTTGTTGCGTGCAAAAATTCATACCCTAGCAACATCCAATCAGAGATATTACATGGATCTCTGTAGAGTACGTCATTAGGATAGAATTTTTAGATCAAATTTCAAACTTCTCTCAAGCAAAGATAATTTTATGCGCGAACGGAGACGACTGTTATTACGTGACATTTGTTCCTTAGCATCTATGGAAGGTGCGATGCCACCGTGGTTAGTCCATTAAACTCCAGACTGAGCCTTTTGAAGAAACATTTGAGTTCACTGTGATCTCAATTAATGAAAAAGGAAAATTTGTAGAAAACCTAGTAGTCTTGATGAAAGGACGGCTGCAAGGGAAGGTTAGAAGCTGCTTCTCCTGATCTGACTTTTTGCATATATTTTGGTCAGGGAATTTTAAAAAGCTGATATGTGTGGTAACCATGAGTAAATAATTCTTTCTTACTTTCTTAGGCTTGGTGCGCCACTGGTAACTGTTTTAGTTTACAGAAGGAACACGATACAGCCATAAAGTTCTTCCAGCGTGCTGTTCAGGTGAATCCTTCCTTCACGTACGCCTACACATTGCTCGGCCATGAATATGTACTCACAGAAGAACTTGATCGAGCCATGTCTTGCTTCCGCCAGGCTGTCAGGACAGATTCACGCCATTACAATGCCTGGTTAGTATACTTTTTTAAATTTATTTTCATTTTGTTTTATTTGCCATAAAAAAGGGCAAAAGAAATCACTATTATTAAAGTATGCAAAAAATAGAGAAAAAAGGGTGAGGGAACCTAATAAAAATCACGAGGCTTGTAAACTTAGTTCCCTTCCAAGAAATACTAGATGACTAAAACTATACATTATTTTGTAACTGACTTTGATATTCTTAGAAATATTTAACTTAGGAAGGTGAGGAAGGTTTTCAACTTCTTGTAGGTTTAGGTTATTGACGGGCAGCAAGCCTTGATATCCATTCGCAGAAACAATCGGAAGCCACTGCATTGCTTTTGATCGACACGTTCACGTGGCAACCAGCTGCAAGTGACTGACATATCACTGATTGCATTACATTGTAATTTATCATAATGTATTTACTTGTAGGTACGGTATTGGCATGATTTACTACAAACAAGAGAAGTTTAACTTGGCTGAAATCCACTTTAGGAAAGCTCTATCGATAAACCCGTCTAGTTCTGTGTTATATTGCCATGTTGGTGTGGTAAGTTATCGTTTATAAACAGACTGTTAGGTGACATCTGAAAGCTGACATCTCATGGAAAACTAAAAACTTCCTTTGAAGGAGGACCGTTTACAACTGGCTCGCTTCGCATGGGTTTTTTAGATAATCTCTCTTGTACGGGAATTTGGTATTTGCGCACCCCCCCCCCCCCCCCCCCCCCCCTCTTCTTTTTCTCTTTTTTTTTCTCCCCCCTCTTTTTTTTTTTTTTTTATTTTTTTTCCTTTTTAACAATACTTTTTTTTTTTTTTTCTGTTTTTTTTTAGTAATGCCTCCTTTCCCGGGTATTGGTTTTTTGGGCCCCCCCCCCCCCCCCCCCCTTCTCTATAATGATCACGTTTTCAGTCAACCCATTTTGTTTATTATTGCTGGAATTTTTCAACCTTAACAACTGTTATTTTGAATTTCCTTCGGTTTGAAAGTAATTTTATAGATTAGAATGACTCTTGACAGTTTTTACTTGCTTGTCAAGGTATTTCGCATTTGTTTTGTTTTGCATAACACGCTACGCGATTGGCTAAAGAATCTCGCGCCACTTTGCTAAGATGGACAGTGACAGGCTCGCACACTCGCACCGTTTTCGCGCACTTTGCGCCGGCCATGTACTGTTTTGATTGGTCCTTTGGATTGTCTGTTTCCTTTGTGATTGGCCAGAGTGATTACTTTGGTTTTGCTTTGATTACACCCGGAAACTTCTCTGTCATGACGTAACACTGTTCTCTTGTATTTCTCAGGTACAACACGCAATGAAGAAATCTGAAGCAGCTCTTGTCACCATCAACAAAGCTATGACTATTGACCCAAAGAATCCGCTCTGCAAGTTTCATCGTGCCTCAGTCTTATTTTCAATGGATAAACATCAGGTATGGGCCGGTTGCTATGATTCTAAATTCTCTTTTCGAGCTGTGCTTTAATTCGAAAACTTTTTATTAATGAAAACCAGTTGAGACCGCACAACAAAGCTATTTTAAATGGCCGTACCTTTTTAGGAAGACGTTAGGAAGTTATAACTCTAGAATGATCCTGATTATTTCAGACGTGTAATACGTCTCAGAGACAATTACGGACAATGGAGGCGACATAAAGGAGCTCAGTCACGTTTTTTTTTTTTTTTTGGTTATTTTGGCCACGTACAAAATTTCCTTTAAATTGAAGGAAACCTGAAAATAATAGTTGACCAAGATAGAAAAACACTAAGATCACAATAAACCATAAAGGAACAACGATGGTTAAGGATGGAGAAGATTTACACGGATTACAAACGACGAACTTGAAAAATCTAGGCTAAACTTTTCAAGATGCGCAAACTGTGACGTAGCCCCTTTAAATGTCCGATGACCTGAACGTCATTTTTCTCAAAGACCCATAAATCAGGCAAGACACGATATTTATTGCCCTTGTGTGCCGTCTTTTCGTCAAGGTAGTTACAAAATCGACCCAGGATTGAAACGAGCCTCTCTCTTGACGATTTTCAATGTCAAAAAGAAAATTTGAGCATCTGGATTAAATTTGTCATGTCACACATCTTTTCAGATAAATACAACTAATTGATTTAACTTGTGTCCTACCCTGCAACAGGAAGCACTGGAAGAACTAGAGGAATTGAAGAAAATTGTTCCGCGAGAAGCTCTTGTGTACTTTTTAATCAGCAAGGTTAGTTTACCTGAACACTTTGATTAACAATGTTCAGCTTTAAAACTCTCCCAACTGAGTTAATCACATTCTCTATAACTGCACTTGAAGAAATTGGTTTTTAATCGAGAGGTTTGTCTTGAAATTATCACGTTCTATAATCTCATTAACCACCTGGTTGAATTTCGCATAAAAAAGTTAAGAGGAGATGGTTCTTAATCAGGGAGGGTTAACTAACTCCTAGGACTACTGGCGCATCAGGGCGATGCTTAACTGTGGTTTCATTTAGCTATAAGCGACTAAGAGTATTTCTACCCTCTCCCCCCCCCCCCCCCCCCTCTGGATGGGATGCTAGTCCATCGCAGGGTTACCCCCAGCATTAAATTTGTTGGTACCCATTTATACATCTACGGTGGAGAGAGGCACTGTGAGAGTAAAGTGTATTGCCCAAGAACACAGCACAATGTCACCGGCCAGAGCTTAAACCTGGACCTTTTTCTTCTACAGACGTAAACTTTGCAAACTTCCTACTGACATTTTGCTCGATTTGGACAGGTCTACAGAAAACTGGGACAAAACCACCTAGCACAGATGAACTTCTCCTGGGCGATCGATTTGGACCCCAAGGGCGCGAACAACCAAATCAAAGAAGCCATTAACAAGCGATATGTCTCAGATGATGACGACAATACCATGGGCCTCGAAACCAATGACACCATGGACCAATCTGTGGGCGTTGATGATCTTTCGGATGAAGAAGGGGACTAATTTTTGAACAAACTTGAAACTATTTAGCTGCGAGTTAAGACACGTAGCAAATTGTCCTCTTGAGAAAATAGAAAAACAAATTATTTTACAAGAATGTCGTTGATCCCATGAGCTAAAAGGTGGCCATTTCAGAATATGATTTTTTTGAGGTTTCTCTATTGTTCTGGTGAGATGAAATTTGCCAAGATGATAATTAATTTAGTGTTCGAGGAACCCAAGGGACTGGGTAAGACCAGATGCATTGGTCGAGGGAGGACTGTAACAGCTTGTTTCAGTTTTACTCCTTCATGAATGACAGCTGGATGATGGGGACTGGGAGTTATTTTTGTTCCCAGAAAAAATCGGATAGGAAACGCTTAGCTAGTTCGTTAGGTATGGAATATTTTGTGATATAAGTTATAGCCAATATGTAGTTTTGAGGTCTTCAAAATGACCCGAATCACATACATCAAACACTTGTTTCAATTTATCATTTTTTTTAATGCGATAGAAAGTAATTTGTTGTTATCTAAGTGATATTCCAATTTGAATTTAAGTATTAGTGTAAACATTAATTATATTTCGAATTCTGAGTTTTTATACTAATGTAAAATGCGATACTTTTGTCATTCGATACAATCTTGATTGACACCATTTTGTTGGCTTCTGCCGTTACTTAGCCAATCAGAGCCAGGCTAGTTTGATAGGCGGCGACATCAAAGTAGTCCTTTACCAATGAATTGCGCGTGCAGTTATTGGCTCTTTGCATCGTTAAGTAGTTCAAATGAAAATGGAAAGCCAGAAACCGTTTTCAAAACTTGATGGACTGAAAAATATTTTCAGTCCATCTCGTTTCAGTGTTACCAAGCACTGGAATATTTTTTTTAAAGCCCATGCTTCAGAATCCTGCTCATTCTATAATTCCAACCGTCTCTGACCAATTGGTTCTAGGAGCTAGAGGGATGACATCGTTTCAACGATTATTATTATTTTTTAATAAGTTTAGCCCAGTGTAACAGTGAAAAGCAATTATTTTTTGAGCTACAGCCCACACCAAAAGTCCAACACATTCTGTTTTGATAAGTAGTTTTAACAAGCTCAAGAAATAACCAGTAACTGAAGTTTTCAGTGCGCAGAAAACAAAAGAAAAAAAGAGAGAGACAAGGAAAGTGTATCGCTGGCGATTACACTTTAACCCAAGCAGTGCCGTTTTTGGAGGGAAGCCTTAGTTACCGAAGATTTTCCGATTCTTTTCAGCCAATCGACAATCGTACGAGCCCGAAGGTAGTCGTGCGTTTTAACAGTAATTTACCGCGGGCTCAGACAGTTGTCGAAGACGGATCAAATCTCTCTGACAGTTGAGATTTTGAAGAGTCATAAATGATTAGAAAAAAGAAAGACGTTAGCCTGTGGACTGCAGCCAGATATTCAGTTTGGGCTTTCTTCTGCATACAATTTAGTTGTAGCTCAGTTTATTTTTTCAGGAGCTAATACTAGCTTTTACTTCGCGCAAAACTCCAATTTTTTTGCTTGCCTTTACAGACTTGTTCCCAGGGTCTCTCTTGAGAACAGAGACCTCGAGAACGAGGTGATGGCCTCTCTAAATGTGTGAACTTACCATGTCAGAATTCGAAGAATTGTAAACTTTTATTTAAGTCTAATTTATATCTGAGAAAAAAAATGAAGGTTCCTCACTTGTAATTATCTCTAATTTTCAACACATTTTTGGTGTAATACTATGAAACTGCTTTTTTCTTTTCTCTTTTTTTTTGAGTAAATACATAATTATTATATTTCCAGCAGGGGCTCCTGATTACCAGCTGTTACACTATTTTACTAAAGGGATTTGTTCCTAAACGTACGCGAGCTCGATTTCAATCGATTGTCTACGTTTGGAGAGTTGCAAAATCAAACTGATCATGGTCTAGTATAGGGTAAGGGACTGCAGCCAGATATTCAGTGTTCCAGCGGCACACCCCTACCCAAAGATTTACGGAATACCCTCACAGGGCCTTAGCCCATACTGATACATGTAAAAGGGCTTTTCTGCTCTTTCATTACATGTACTCAACTCTTGAGAACAGGTAATGTTGGTCTTAATTTCCTAAAATTTCCAACACTATCGACAGTGACAGATGTAGAATAGTCTATTCTTCTCTATAACTGCGCGCGGTGATGGTTGCCCTTCGCCGTGTTTACCACACCCAAAAACTGGCAAGAAAGTCGAAATTTACGCACAAGCAAAGGCAAAGCTTTAGCCAAAGTTTTTGCCCCTGCGAACGCAAGGGATTTACGCCGATTGTTTTCCACGTAGCCGAAAATAATCGGCAGCTGGGTGAAAGAACTTGTTGAATCCGTCTGGCCTAAAAATCTGGGCCGGGTAGGTCAAGGCCCGATTAAGCTGTTTTGTAACTGTCCGGCGAAGTCTTCTGTTTATATTGTTTGTCCCTCAGTTTTGAGTTTTGAGCTACATAAAACATAAGAAGTGTAAAACATTTTTATACAAGAAAGATAATTACGTACTTCGACTAACTTTTAATCCTGGGTTAGGTTATTATACCGTACCGGCCGGCCCTGCTGAAAATTAGAAATGACGTAATGTTTTTGTTCCAACTGTGGGGTGGACTGGACTTGAGAAGCATTAGCAGGGCTCGTGTAGTCACGCGGGTCATTGTGGTCCTGCTCTGAACTGAAACTTGTACTTTAGAGTGATATCAGCTATTTTCACTGATTTCTTCTAATTTTATCGCTTAGAAGTCCATTTACAGGTAGGTTTGTTCTCTGTTGAACAGCTGTGTGCTGATATTTGGTCGTGATTTTTCCATTTGATCGCATATTTTGTCGTAAACATGAAAGGAAGTCAGGCGATACGTTTCTAGAAGCGTCGCCATATTTGTTTCTCCGACACGTCTATGTAGACCCGGTAGTTAGAGGATTTCTTTGTTACTGTTGACAAATAGCTACATTGCTTTGGGAGAGTAATGCAGAAGAATTTTTTCTCCTGTACTTATCCTGACAGGGGCAATTTCGCCGTTTCGTTTCGAGTTGTTTTCACCGGAAATTCACGAACGACTGTACTCATTTTGAACGTTTATTTGGAAAGTATGACGTCGTTTTGCGTTTGATCATGCATAAACGGTTGTTTTGGCGAACATTTCTTGCCGAAACTGTCTTCCTCTTCGATCCTAAACCTCTGCATTGTATCATTAAGTCACGAAGGAAGGGAATTTTCTGGTACAATCATTCTTCGATTGCAATGTCGCGAAGTTTAACCGATATCTACAATCTTGCCGTGTTATTAGGTAACCGATGTTGTGTCCTTTGGATGGAAATTAAAAGGTATTTGGTGTAAAAGTTTGACTCCTATTTCTTGTGGAGCAGATTGCATCGAGGACTTGTCCAGACAAGCGATCTTAATAAAATAGATACTATTAAAATTTCAAACCTTTTAGTTCGCAAGTTCGGTGTACTGTAGCCAGGACAGAACATTCCAGTGTTTCGTTAACTTTGGCTTGAACTTAAGCTTACATCCTTCAAGAAAACGCCCAAATAAAAATAGTTGTGTTTTTATTTACATTAGACCTTAATCTAAGTGAATTTTCACGAACGTAGCGCAGGCTAGTTTGCAGTAACGTGTAATTAATGGAATCGCCTGCACGTAAAGAACGATTTGCTTATTTCGTAATCATCTTTTCGAGGCTTTACGGTTTGTGAATGTTGATGAATCTTCTTCCACGATCATCCAGAACGGCAGTTTTGTGAATACATTCATGTCATACATTTTATAGAATACTTAGTAAGATACCTTTTAACGTCGTAGAGTAATTTCACAAACTTTGCTTGCTTATTATATTAATACTTAAAAAATAACATGCAAAGAATGTTATACAATAATTTTGTTTGTATTATTATTATATCTGCAGAAAAAGTTCGTTTGCCTCATATTTTCTCCCTGTTTATTCCCCATGATTTTGAAATCATCTATTTTGATGTCTTTACTAGTATTATGCTTTGTCATTGCATATTTTTAAAATGTGTACAGTCATTTTATCATTAGTATTGAGAGTTTTGTTATTCATCAAGCAACATCCCTTACATTTGTAGTGGATGATTTTCTGTATGCTCATCTGTATGTATCAGTCATATATGTTAACATTGTAAGGAGAAATGTGAATTTGATCAGATATTGGGAGTTTCGGCCAATTTAAAAAGCAAATTTTTTTTTCTATAATTTCTGTTGAACAGTTTTTTTTATCTCTGATACTACTGTACATTGTATGAGCCATTACTTTTTAAGAATAAGCGTCAGTCCTTATGTCATTAGTTGAAAACATGGAACTCCTGTGGGTTTATTTCTCAAAAATTGTCCTGAAATTATACATCAGTTGATTCAGTCACTTTGTTATTTTAGTTGTGTGATCTACGTTTACAAGATATTTAAGCTGGAATCTTAAAACTTTGGTACAGACCTCAACCGGATATTTAGTGTCTTTCAATGGCGACGCGGGGAACGGCACAACGCCCCAATGGAGCTGTGCAGGGTAAAATCTGTCAGTTTAAACTGGTACTTCTAGGTGAGTGTCACTTTCAGCATAATAAGGAACATGTTTTTTTTAAACTTGATTTTAACTCAAGGTAGTGATAGAGTTCAAGGGCCAGATAGAAATATCTTTAGTACAATATCATGATATCTGGTATGATGGCAAAGATTTTCTTGTGTGACTAAGACTTAAATTGGAAATATGACTTGAGTTACTCAAAAGTTCCCCTCTCAACCAGTCGACTCAGTTACTGTACTTCCTTGATTTCTGGTAAAGAGAATTTCCATTTTTCATTTTCTCCTTCTCAACTTCCTTGAGTGCCAGAATTCTAGAGTAATACCATAACATTTATGCAAACTTCATATGGCCATTCTCTTTGTTTTTTCAATTGATCTGGTCTTCCTTCAGTTTGCACACATGCTGTAGATGTTGTTTGAAGCTCAAAAACATCTTAGAGTGGATATGTCAAGAAGATTTAGAAAAGTAAATTAATGTCTTGTCCTAGTTGCAAAAATGTGGAAATGTACAAGACGTATTTCTCAGCAAAAGATCAGTTACTAATTTTGTTACTCTGATGTTTTTGAAAGAGAAACCGAATGGCTTCTGAGAATGAATGTGGTGTACTTTATCCTCTTTCTTGATATGTCAATTTTGGGGCAAGTGTGGCATGCCTTTGTTAACTTCCTCTTTGAGCAATTGTCTGTCAAATACTTCCTTGTTTAAATTCTTTGTTGCTGGACTTTGCATTTTAAACTTGCACAGCCATGCTGAATTTTTTCAATGATCGAATTCAACAGGTGAATCAGCTGTAGGAAAATCAAGTTTGGTTCTAAGATTTGTTAAAGGACAGTTTCATGAATATCAGGAGAGTACAATTGGAGGTGAGAAGAAATGAAAATAAGTGCATGTAGGTCAAGGTTAGCTGAATTAGTTTTTGCTGCCATTTACTTTACCATGGTGGTGTCCAACCAGAAAGCTCTTGCTACCTTGGTCACCGCTCACATAGAAATTTTATTTCCTTACAGCATCTTATTTCGTCATTTTATTGTACTATTTTCATTAGTTTACCTTACAAAATGTATTTAAATGCCCTATGTAGTGTAAATAAAGAATTGAATTGAATTGAATTGAA
>Ga0126339_10000533_pt1 | contig 21527 bp, 28 predicted proteins | sample OrbTmetagenome_2_FD_92532 | JGI IMG/M metagenome (GOLD analysis project Ga0126339, IMG submission 92532) | Coral microbial communities from Petempiche,Puerto Morelos, Mexico - Orbicella T R C metagenome | ecosystem: Host-associated > Invertebrates > Cnidaria > Coral | place: Petempiche,Puerto...
ACCGGGTGGGCAGCGTCCAGTGGCCCTGCACCGAGGCCACGCCCGAGGGCACGCCGGTGATGCACGTGGGCCAGTTCTCGCGCGGGCTGGGGCGTTTCATGATCACCGCGTTCGTGGCCACCGAGGAACGCACCAGCCGTGCCTTCCCGCTCATCCTGACCACCGGACGCATCCTCAGCCAATACAACGTAGGGGCCCAGACCCGCCGCACGGGAAACGTGGCCTGGCACGCCGAGGACCTTCTGGAAATCCATCCCCACGACGCCGAGCAACGCGGCATCGCCGCCGGGGATCGGGTCTCCCTGGCCAGCCGTAAGGGCGCCACCAGCCTGCGCGCCGAAATCACCGATCGCGTGCCCCAGGGCGTTGTCTACACCACCTTCCACCATCCGGTCACCGGGGCCAATGTGGTCACCACCGAGTATGCCGACTGGGCCACCAGTTGCCCCGAGTACAAGGTCACGGCGGTACAGGTCGCCCGTGCCAACCAGCCAGCCGAGGCGGCAGCAGAGTGACGACGCCGTGACCCGCGACTCACTCTCGGCAGTGGCCCTCGGCATCCTCCATGGTGACGACGCCGCACGCTCCGAGGTCGCTTGGACCTTGCCCGAGGAAGCGCCGGTCGCTCTGTTGGTCAACACACGGCCCCTGGCGGTGATGATGGCCACGCCGGCCGATCTGGAGGACCTCGCGCTCGGGTTTCTGCTGGCCGAGGGGGTCATTCCCCGCCCCGACGCGCACTTCCTCACAAAGGTGCGCCCTCTGCCCGACGGGTGGGAACTCTGCCTGACCGTTGATCCCGACACTCTGGACGAGACCCGTCTGGTGCCCCGCGCCATTGAGGGCCGAACCGGGTGCGGCCTGTGCGGGGTCCAGCACCTGGCCGACGCCCTGCCGCCCCTTACCCCCAAGGCTCGGGTATCGACGACGGTGACCCCGGTCGCCATTGCCCGCGCCTTCGCCGCCCTACCCGACCACCAACCCCTCAATACCGCCACCCGGTCCGTCCACGGCGCCGCCTTCTGCGATGCCGGCGGACGCATCGTTCTGGCTCGGGAGGACGTGGGCCGGCACACCGCCCTGGACAAGTTGATCGGCGCCCTGGCCCGATCCGACCACCCGGCTCACGACGGCTTTGTGGTCATGACCAGCCGTTGTAGCGTCGAACTGGTGCAAAAGGCCGTCCGGGCGGGTCTTTCCCTTCTCGCCACGGTCTCGGCCCCCACAACCCTGGCGCTGGACCTGGCCGGCCGGGTGGGACTGACCCTGGCGGCGCGGGCGCGACCGGATGGGGTGGTGGTCTTTCGCGGTCCCCCCCAGACCTGAACAGGGGCAACCGCACTCTGTCTTTTAGATAACCAATTGCATTCGTTGGTTTTTATAGTACTGGTCCACCGCGTTCAACGCCTTGCTTTTAAACGACCTTGGGGCCGCCACCTGGTGCAAAATACCACCCATCAATTGATATTGCGACTGGTTCGCATTTCCAATACCATCCGGCTTATAAGGATTCGGGAGTGCGGCGGTCAGGGTCTCGCGTCTCGTTCCATGGTTTCTCCAAGGGACACCCCTTGCCACTGTCGTGTCCCCACAACAAGGACCAGCCCATGCCCGCGCGCCCTCTTCCGCCGGAGCCGATTTCCCTCAGCACATTGTTGACGGACTCTGCAACCGCCGAAGCGCTGCTGGAACGGTTGCGCTGGCCGCGCGGCCGACCGAACTGTCCGCATTGCGGCGCCACCCAATGCTACCGTCTGACCTGTGTCCGGTCCGGCGGTGTTCGCTTCAAATGCGCCGCCTGCCGAAAGCAGTACTCGCCCCGGCGGGGCACGGTGATGGAACGGTCCAATGTACCAACCGGCCGCTGGCTGGTGGCCCTTGCCCTGGCCACCGGCACCCCCGTCAACGGCCTGCCGGCACGCATCGAACGGCACACTGGCGTCAGCTACAAGACGGCCTGGACCATGGTTCAACGCCTGAAGGCGAGTCCGTCCGACCCACTGCTGACCGCCATGCAGCGGGCCGTGGATCGCGGTCTCATCCTGTTCACCGTCACGGACAGGGGCCAGTCACAGCCGATGCGCACGGTGCCACGCTCCCCATCGACACTGATGGCGCTGGCGGCCGCCTCGACCACATGACCTCGACCACATAACAGGGGTCGGCATCCCCGTGCCCCTGTTCCACAACACAAGAACACGCATCACTTCGGAGGACTCTGACATGCACCGCGTTTCCCGATCGTGGCAGGCCGCGCTGGCGGCTGCCGCGGGTCTCGCTATTGGCGTCGCGACCACCGCCGCCCAGGCGCATACGCCCCTGTTTTCCTGCTACGACAACGGTGACGGCACCGTGCTGTGCGAGGCCGGCTTCTCGGACGGTTCCTCGGCCAGCGGCGTCCCCGTGCGGGTTCTGGACGCCGAGGGCGGCGTGATTCTGGACGAGAAGATGGACGGGAACAGCGAGTTCACGTTCACCAAGCCGGATGGCGACTTCAGCGTCCTGATGGATGCTGGTGAAGGCCACCGGATCCAGGTTCCGGCCGCCGACATTTACTGAACACGTCACACCCCTTCCAGACGCAACACCTAAACAAGAGGGAATCCCATGACGCGACCCCTATTGGGTGCCGCCGCTGCTGCGTTTGCGCTGGCCGCCACCCCGGCCCTGGCTCACTTCCAGCTCGCCTACACCCCGACCGTGGTGCTGGACGCCCCGGCCGAGGTGCCGATGAAGTTCATTTTCTGGCACCCCATGGAAAACGGCCACGCCATGGACATGGGCCAGCCGGAGTCCCTGGTGGTGCATTTCAAGGGCGATGTCATCGACCTGACGGACAGCCTGTCACCGTTCACCTTCAAGGCCGCGCACAACGAGGCGCAGGCCTACGAGGTCGCCTTGCCCGTCAAGCGCAACGGCGACTACATCGTGGCCCTGACCCCAGCGCCCTACTACGAGGAAAGCGAGGATATCTACATCCAGCAGATCACCAAGAGTTTCATCAACAAGGGCGAGGTCCCGACCGGATGGAACGAGCCCCTTGGCCTGCCCACAGAGATCGTGCCCCTGAACAAGCCCACCAACGTGCTGGCCGGCTCCACCTTCTCGGGCCTGCTGCTGTCCAACGGCGAGCCGGTGTCGGGCGCCGAAATCGAGATCGAGTACCTGGCCGCTCCGCCGGACATGGAGTCCAACACCGTCGGTGCGGCCACGGCTGAACCCCCGTCCGGTGGTGCCCTGGTGGCCATGACCGGTCACGACGGCATGTTCACCTTCGGCATCCCCAAGGCCGGTTTCTGGGGGTTCGCGGCCCTGGGCAGCGGTCCGGACACCGAGCATGAGGGTAAGGAACTGAGCCAGGACGCGGTCATCTGGGTGCACGCGCAAGAGCTGCGCTGATCGGGACGAACCGGCGTCGGCCGGGGCGGTTTGCACCTCCCGCCCCGGCCGCGAAACCACGCCGGTTGTCTGTCCGAGCCCACGCAACGGGGAAGGCGTTGGCTCGGACGGGGCGCGGCGACCGGCCGGTTAGGGTCCTCTCGGCCGGTCGCCCGTGCGCCCCCCTTCCGGTTTCGGAAGAACAACGGGAGGAAAAATGAAACGCTGGCTGCGCCCCATCTTCGTCCCCCATCACCCGCGTCAAGAGCCAGACAGGTAGACGCTGACCGAACGCACCGGGCGGCCGTCCGACCAGGCGCCCAGGTCGAAGGCCAGCTGATCGGCCCGCGCGTCCTCGCGGATGACCCGGTCAAGCGCGGACCACAGATAGCGCCAGTCAAGCGTGTCCTCGGCGCCGACGCCGTCAAGCATCAGCGCCGCGAGCAAGGGCGGGAAGAAGCTGGTGTCGTCGGTGGCTTGCTCATGATTGGCGAAGAGGCCGGCACAGCCATGGGTGTCCGTGTAGGATAGAAACATGCGTTTTTGCTGGGTGGCGATATAGCCGAAGGGCGTGTCCCACTGGGCCTTGGGCACGATCCAGTCCGCGTCGCCATGAAGGATGGCCACCGGCATGGTCAGGGCAATCCCGGTAACGCGGAGGTCCACATCGTCGGTGAGGCTCTTCAAGGCCCGTCCGAGTTTGCCAGGCGCAGAAGCAGCCGACGTGCTCGGGATCGGGTCGGCGGCCAACACCTGTAGCGGCACCATGTTCTCCGGATAGCCGTCCTGTTTCACATAGTACGGCCAACTGAGCGCGAACAACCCACCCAAGGAATGGCCATAGACATACGTGTCCACCGGCACACCGGGGCCGAATCCTGCTTTGGTGTAGGCGTCCGCGACACTGGCCAGAGCGTTCTTGAGCCATTTCTCCTGAGATGGGACGAGCCCGTCGCCGAAGACCTCGTCCAGCAGTTCCGCGATGGTCATCAGCCCACTGTCTGGAAAGCGGCAGAAACCAGTCTGATAGTTGGGATAGAATACGGTGTAGCCCTGTTTCACGAGGTGTTCCAGGTGCGCGCGGTAGATCTGTGAGGCGCCGAGCGCAAACCCGTGCAGGAAGATCACCGCCTTCGGGCGCCCGTTATCGCCCAGGAACGGTGTCTTCGGCCGGTAAACCTCGATATAGCTCCCGGCCTGACATTGTCCGTAGGTTTCAACACTGTACTCGGACGAGGTGTAGATGCCGCTGAAGTCCGGCTTGGCCGGCGCTTTCGGCCGCAACCCGCCGAGCAAGCGGCAGAGCGCTCTCTGAACGACGTAAGCAAGAGTCGCCCGCAGAGCGGTCAAAAGGATGGACATGGCGTGGATCTCCAGCGGCACGAAGAGCCTGATCAAAAAAGCGGTGAGTGTTGTCAACCACTCGCGTGTCCATGGCCGATCCCTGGTCAACCAGGGCCCACTGGACGTGCACTGTAATCGCGCGCCACCAGTATGAAAGGTTGAGCCCGTCGACCGCAAGCGAGGCAGCCGACCCGGCGTAGACTTTGATCGCACCGCTGTGACCGAAGCCTCAAAGCGTGAGAGATCCGCGTAATCGGTCCGAAGGGTTCATCGCTCCTCCGAACAAGGCATTGAAATAATTGGTGAATTCGAGGAAGGTGGTGACCCCGGCAGGTGAGCCGGAAACACGCGAAGTCAGGGGGTTACGGTGACTACCCGCCGTTTAGGCGGCCCATAAAAATCAATGGGTTACAGGGTCACTGACTAACCGCCCCGGCGCACAACCCAAGCGCGCATGACCACCGTGATCCCAATTCTGTCCTGAAGATCGCGTTTTTCGGGTCGATGTGAGAGAAGCACCTAACGAGCCTTGTGTTCCGTCACGGAGGCCGGTGCAGCCGGTGTGCAGACCTTTGCAGAGATTCGCAGAGATCGGATAGCCCCCGTCCTTGGCCAAAGGCCCAAACCTCGCGCCGCTTCCGGCCATCCCTGCGGTGCAAAGATAATCGCGCCGAAAAGAACGCGGTGCGGGGGGGAGCAGCGGATTTGATCGGCCGTCTGGGATAGACGGCACCGGGGGCCAAGCACACGTTACATGTAACATATCGGAGGCTGTGCCATGTCCGCTCCCCTGACTAAACGGGTCCGCAAGCACCGCGCCGCCCTGCGGGCGGCGGGCCTGCGGCCGGTGCAGATATTGGTGCCCGGTACCCGCCGCCCTGGCTTCGTTGAGGAATGCCGGCGCCAGTGCCGTGTGGTGGCCGAGGCAGACAGAGCCGACGCGGACCTGATGGACGTTCTGGACACCGCATTGCTGGACCTGAATGACGAGGCTGGCCGTTGAGGCGAGGCGATCTGTTCACCGTTGCCATGCCTGGTGACGTCGGCAAACCGCGTCCGGCCCTGGTCATCCAGGCGGATCCCTTCGCGGAGACCGCGACCGTCACCGTGCTGTTGTTGTCGGGAACACTGGTGGATACGCCCCTGATCCACCTGGACGTAGAGCCCACCCCGGAAAACGGTCTGCGCAAGCGGTCTCAGGTCATGGCGGACAAAGCCATGACCGTGCGGCGCGAAAGACTGGGCGAACCCTTCGGCCGCCTGGATAGCGATACCATGCTCGCTGTCACGCGCTCCTTGGCGCTGTTTCTGGGGATTGCCTGAACGAGGCCCCTGTTGCCTTGATGGCCGTAAGGAATATCCTTACCTTGATGCGAAGGGACAATCCGTGTCGGGGAGGCTTCCCGTGATCACCAGCCGGCTGACCAGCAAGGCGCAGACGACCATTCCTCAGCCCGTGCGCGAGGCCCTGCGCCTGCGTCCTGGCGATGAGGTCGTCTACGACATCGAAAGTCCGGATCGCGTGGTGCTGCGGCGCGCGCAACCGCATGAGGATGATCCGTTCGCCACCTTCGGGGAATGGGACAGCGAGGAAGACCGGAGGGCTTATGCCGGTCTTTGAGCCGTGGGACGTGGTGAAGGTCCCCTACCCCTACACCAACCGCCCGGTCACGGAGCATCGTCCGGCCCTGGTGGTGGCCAATATCCAGGAAGGTCCCGGGCTGGTCTGGGTGATGATGATCACCAGCGCCGGCAATCGCCCCTGGCCCGGTGACGTGGCGGTCAGCGACCTGGGCACCGCCGGCCTGCCCGCGCCCTCGGTCATCCGTACCGCCAAGATCGCCACCATTGACGCTGCTCTCGCGGCTCGCCTGGGGGCCTTGCCGGAGGCCGACAGGGAAGGCGTACGAACCATCCTGGCGCATCGCTTGCCCGGCTGACGGGAGGGGAAGACGGAGCTTTCCGCCTTTTCACGGAAAGGACCGGTTTGCGTCCACGTTGGTCTTCACGAGGCTTGATCATCGCGTCGGAAAGCTGTCCGCGACGAGAGTGCACGACCCTCGACACCTCTACATATTTTGCATATTATGCGTATTGGCCTTATCGAGTGAGGTTTCGTCATGAGCACGGTCGAGCCTATCGTCACCACGGCTGGGGACCTTGTGCGCCGATTCTCGCACTATAGCGATGTCGCGCTTGGTCAACCGGTCCTTGTCACCAAGAACGGGCGTCCGCGTAATGTCCTTATTTCAGCCGAAGAGTACGATCGGCTGAAGAGGCGGGATCAGCAGGCATTTTCCGCGGCGGATACACCCGAGCATTTCCTCGCGGACATCGAAACCCTCGCCAACAGTGATGAGAATTGATTGGAATGACACCCGAACGCGGGTCGGTCATTCGGTATTCCTATCTCTGGGCGGACGAAAATGCCCGGGGACGGGAAGAGGGGCGGAAGGATCGCCCCGCGCTCGTGCTTGCCCTGTCCTTCAAGGAGGCGGACGGAACCACAGAGGTTCTTGTCGTGGCGGTCACCCATACTCCACCGGTCACTGCGAACGACGCGGTGGCGTTCCCGCAAGACATCAAGCGCGACCTCGGTCTTGATGATGAACCGTCCTGGATCGTGACGACGGAAGCCAATGCCTTCATCTGGCCGGGGCCGGATATTCGGCCGGTGCCCGACCGCGTGCCGACGACCGTGATTTACGGGCGCGTCCCGAATGGTTTGCTTCGGCGGGTGGCTCAATCCTATCTCGCCAATCGCGACAGGCAACGGAGCCAGTTGGTGCCACGAACCGAGTAGCGGTCCCCGGGGCCGTTCGGTCATGGGTGAGGACAAGACCAGCGGACCGAGGGTCCCCGACACAGGCGTTCAATGGTCCGATTGCGATACTCGACAGCAGCCGTTAACTCATGGTTTTTTCCGGGCATGGCCTGACCTCCAGGGCCTGGACGAACAGGTGGCAGATCTTGTGGAGAGTGGGAAATACCAAGAGGTTCAATACGATGGCCAGAACGAGGGCTTACAAGAGCGACGGGAAGGCAGCAATCCACGAGACGGCGCTGGATTTGCATGAGGCCGGGCTCATCGACAAGCACACGATGCGCCGGTTCGATCAATCCTGCCTGACGCCGGTCCGGAAGTTCTCTGCCGCAGAAATCCGCGCCCTGCGCGAGCGTGAACAGGTCAGCCAGACCGTTTTTTGCCGTGTATCTCAATGTCACCGAGGATTCAGTGAGCCAATGGGAGCGGGGCGACAAACGACCTGGTGGCACAGCGTGCAAGCTGTTGTCCATCGTTGTCTAAAAGGGCCTTTCGGCCATTGCCTGAGCCGTGGGACGTGGTGAAGCCCCCTATCCCTATACCAATCGCCCGGTCACGGAGCATCGCCCGACCCTGGTGGTGGCCAATATCCCGGAAGGTCCTGGGCTGGTCTGGGTGATGATGATCACCAGTGCTGGCAACCGCCCCTGGCCCGGTGATTCGTACCGCCAAGATCGCCACCATTGATGCCTCGCTCGCGACCCACCTGGGGGTGTTGCCCGAGGCCGACAGAGACGGCGTGCGGACCATCCTGGCACGGCGGCTGCCTGAGTGACGCGGGGCAAGAGAGAGCTTGCCGCCCCTTCACTTAAATGACGGGCTTGCGCCCATTTCGGTCGTTCACCGGGCAATCGGCCGGTCTCGAAAGCAGACGTTTCGACGGTCAAATTGACCGGGCTCATAGGTGAATTGTGGAACGGCCACTTCTCGCTGTCAATCGCTGAACCCGGATGGCCGAGACCGTGGATCCTTAGATTGCTCGCCACAGATTATCATCGAACGAGCGGCGGAAAACTGTCTGGCGTCACTTCATGTCTTTAAGCTTGCAGGAGTAGTTCGACAGAATGGCGGGCACCGATAGTTTGTGGGCTTCGAGAACCTTCTGGATGTGCGTCGCTGTGAGATCATCCAGGTTCTGGTTTTCGAACGACTTGAAGAACTCGCGCGTGGCTTTGACCAGTTTCTTGAGGTTCGACTCTCGGACGCCTTCTACGGTGTGGGTGAACGCCGCGGCGCTTTGAATCTTTCCAGCTGGATGGACGATGAGACGCTTGACCTTCATGTCCTTGTAATGCTTGGTGAACCAGGCGCTCGACCGGTTCATCTGCTCTGTTTCGTCCTTGTTTATCTCTGCGCGGGTGATGGCGACTTCGCTCTTACACTCGAATAGGATATACTGGCTATCATCCAGCGCCCAAAGGTTGTCCGGCCCTTCCTTCCACTCCGCATCCGGTCGTTCTCCGACGAAACCGAGAGCAAAGCTCAACTCGTTAAGTGCGGCCTCAAACTTGTCCGCCTTTGTTCCAAAAACCAGCCTGCCCAGCATTTCGGTGACAGCGACATTGAGGTCTGCGTAGTCATTGTGGTTTCCGATCCATTTCTTGATGCGCTCGGCGCGGCCTTGGCTCACCACAGTAAGTCTGGTGACGGTGACACCCGATGCTGGTTTGAGGAGAAGCCGGTTGCGCTTGTGGGCTGCGATCTGGAGGACATTCGCTTCTGTGCGATTGGACAGAAAGTTGTACCGGCCTTGGGTTTGCAGATACCAACCCTTCTCGTCGTCGTCCAGCTTGCCCTTGTCGATGATAGCCTGGACTAACTTAACCGCTTCTGCGTAGTCACCCCTCATATGTGCCAGTTCCGCGTCTAACTCAGATTCATAAAGCTTCAAAGCCGTCTGGTCGGAGCCGGCCACAGAAACCTTCTCCATTCGCCCGGCATAGAACGCCTTCCAGCCGTCGTCGCGCGTGAGACATTTGTTCGCGAGATCGACAAAGGCTTTCCACGGCTCTAAACCGTCCTCAATATCCTGCTTAGCCATATCGGTGATTTCGAGGCCGATCTCAATCTGTGTGGCCATTTGCGACGACAAGAACTGACGCGAGGACTTGTCCCGAAGCAGTCGAACGAGGTCCGAACCGATAACCACTACGACCGAGTAGTCCTTCTCGCCGCGCACGCTTCGACCCATGCCCTGTTCCACGGTGCGCACGGCACGCATCAGTGTTGCGGCGCTGTGCGGACGGCATTGCTCTTCGTAGAGGTCCGTGAGGCTCTCGGCGTAAGGCTTTGAGTCGAAGACGAGGACGCGGCATGTCTTATCCGGCAGATCGATCCCGTCATAGCGGTTGACGAGGGCAACGGTGTCGTCGAATTCTCCTCCAGAAAGCGCGTCGATCACCGTGCCGATAGTTTCTGTCTTTGGGACTACGGCGCCATTGCTTTCCCAAGGCTTCGCCTTTTCGAAGCTGGGTACTAAAGCGACCCTTCCGAAGGATCGCCCCTCGCGGTTCTTGGAAAGTTTCTTGACGATCAAACCGTGGTCCAAATCCTCGTGGATGAGCGAAGGCAACAACACCATCTTTTCGCCAGACCACTTTTCCCCGTCGTATGTGAGTGGTTCCGCGATCGTTTTAGGCGAAAGCCGTAAACCTTTGATGAGGAAGGCGTCGTCAGTAACGGTAGCGGACATAAAGATACGCCGTTTGGCCTTGTCGAACGAGCCGAACGCATCAAGCGGCGCGATATACGGTTCTATCTCTAAGGCACTCCCTGAAACGATGCATTGGCAATGGGTCAGAAGATTCTTGAGCAAAGGCCAAGCGAACTTAATCGACTTGCTGTCGGAACGTTTCGACAGGATGCCGGCCACCTCGGCCTCTCGAGGAATCCAGGCCCAGTAAGGCACCGGCAGAAACGCATCCCGCTTCTTATTTATTATGTCGGCGCAGGTGCCCATACCCTGCTCTTCCAGATCAGTGGAAAACAGTGACCTCAAAAGGTTGTAGGCTTCTTCCTCGCGGGGAATACGGATTCGGCACTGGTTGCGGATTGTGTCTGAACAGGCGTGTGCGTCGTCCATCAATATTGTGTCGACCGATACAGAGTTTTTGTTGAGCCCGAACTTTGTCAGACCGTTGAAGATTTTCTGAACCGACGTCACGAAAACTGACTTTCCGTCGATGAAATCCTCCGGAAGATCACCTTCCGAAATGCACGTCCTTATCCCGAACTGGCGGGCCTGCTCGCATGTTTGATCGACCAAATAATTGTTCGGGCAAACATAGACTACCGGTCCATGGCCGGCGTTTAGACGCGATTGGAGCATCAGGAGACCGATCAGCGTCTTGCCTTGGCCCGTGTGCAGCTTGACAATCGTGTCGCGCTTGTCCGTGTCGATCTCAAACCATTTCTTGAGCACGGCGACCTGGGCCGGACGTAAAGGACCTTTGTCCGCCTCGCGATCCAAAGTGTCGTAAAGCTTGATGGGGTCAGTCTGTTTCTCGACGATTTTGCCGCCAAGCTTCTTCTTGAAATCGACCATGTGTAAGCACCAAGGAATAGTAGGCACAAAAAAGTTCTCGCTCAGCATTGCACACGGAGCGCACGATCGTAAACAGCTTTTCCGAGTTCCGGGGCTAGAGCAATTTCTGACACAGGTGGCCGCTTTGAAAACAGGCCGGCTTGGTTTGAACGACCAGAACGTGCCGGAACTGGTACGGCAGCTTTCCTGTCATCATGTTCGGAAGCGGCCAGTCCCCTTTCGGCCCAACCCGTTCCCCCATCACCCCACCTCTTCCCCCTCAAACCGCACCACTTCCTCGCCCATCCAGTCGTTGACGGCGCTGGCGATCATGGTGGCGAGGGGCAGGATTTCCTGGCGGGCGAAGACGCCGGCCGCCTTCTCCACGTCGCCGAAGCCGCCGGAGTTGCTGGGCACGATGCCCAGAAGCTGGGGTGGGACTCGATGCGCGGCCAGGACATCGTCGCGCGTGACGGTCTTCATGTGCAAGAACTCGTCGCGGGCCGCGACCTCGGCGATGGGGATGACCTTGAGCCCGTCCTTGTTGCCGTTGGGGGCGTAGAGGAACAGGTTGCGGAAGTTGCCCGGTCCCTTGGCGTCGCGCATGGCCTTGCGCACCGCGTCCACGTCGTCGGTGGATTGGGCCGCGTCGGTCCAGTAGAGGATGAAGCCCGCGTGGCTGCCGTTCTTGTAATACTTGCGCCTAAATAAGGTGGCCGCCTCGTTCAACAGGGCCGATTGCAAGGCGCCTTCATAGGACGGCCGCCCATAGATTTCCTGGGACACATCCGGTTCCAGGATATGCAGGACGGACCCGGGCGCGAAAGCGTGGTCCTGGCCCTCGATCAGCATCAACGCCGCGCCCTCGCGCCGCACGCGGGTGAAGCGGGCCAGGGTCGGCTTGAGGGTCAGGGGCCGGCCCAACACCGAGTCGACCCGCTCCAGCCAGGCGTTGCCGAACACGATCAGGTCCTGGGCCACGCGCATCATGTCGTGACGCGACAGCAGCGGGTGCGGCCGGTACATCCCGGCCAGCATGCGCACCTTGAGGCCGACCGCGCTTTCATGGTGCGGGTTGCTCTTCAAGGCCCGCGCCAGCCCGTCGAAGCTGATCGGCGGCTCATAGAACGATCCGTTCCAGGCGCTCTCGAAGGATCCCAGCACCTCGCGGCGATCCAGCACCGGTTCCGGGTCCCCGAACGCAAACACTTCGGCGTGGACCGCCGGGCCGGCAAGGGTGTCGGTCTCGGTCATCTCTAGAAAATCTCCACAATGGACCGGTGCACGCCGCCGGTGCCCTGGGTCTCGTCAAAGCTGGTGAAGGCCGCCCGGTCGAGGGCATGCATGATCGCCCAGGCCACGTCGGCGTGGCCCGTGGTGTCGGAGCGGGACGCCTGAAAGGTCATCTGCCGGCCGCTGCTGGTCATGGTCTGGCGGATGGCCAGGAAGGCGAGCGGAATGTCGGTCTGCCCGGCGTCCCATTCGACCAGCCGGCGGGAGATCAGGTGCTTTGTCTTGAGCACCATGCGGCTCTTGGTCTCGACCGAATAGGTGATCGGGGTGGCCGCCGGCCAGAACGCCTTGACCATCTCGAAGACGCCGGCGCCAATCCCGGAGACGTCGATCCCGATGTACTCCACCTGGTAGCGCCGGGTGAGATCGCGGATCGCCTCGGCCTGGGCGTGGAAGTCGCTGCCGGAGAAGGTCAGCCGGTCCACGACGCGATAGGCGCCGCCGGCGACCCGGGGCGGGACCACCACCACCACCGAGGCATCGTCGCGGGAGCGTGAGGGGTCATAACCGATCCACACGGGGCCGAGAGTGTGGCGGTTCGGGCCGTCCGGAACGTCCGTCCAGGCATCCCAGGTATCGACGGCGCACTTTTGCAACTCCGCGAAGGTGAAGAACGACGCCGCGTCGTCCACCCACTGGCACAGGAACAGGTTGGCGAAGTCGCGCTCGTTGTAGGCCCGGCGCAGGTCGTCCAGGTCGAACAGGTCGCAGCCGCCGGCCGCCGCGTCCTCGATGGTGACCATGTGGCGCCAGACGCCATCCGGCCCCACGAGCCCGTTGCGCAGAGCCGCGTGCGACAGGATGAACTCGGCCTGGTCCGCGCGCGGCCGGTCGCGGTTGAACTCGCGCCCATCCCAGAAGGCCGCCGCGTCATGGCCGATGGTCGACGGGGTCGAGAAGTACGTGAGCCGCCACTTCTTGTGGGTCGCCATGCCGCTGGCGACCTTCTTGAACTCGGCCAGCTTGCCGATCCAGGCGTATTCGTCCAGGTAGACATGCCCGTGGTAGCTCTGGGCCGTCTTGGCGTTGGTGCCCAGGAAGTACAGCTCGGCGCCGTTCCACAGCTTGATGGGGGAGCCCTGAAGCTCCACGCCAGTCACGTCCTTAACCCACTGTAGGATGTAGGTCTTGAACACGTGCGCCTGGGCCTTGGAGGCCGACAGGAAGATTTGCGGATCAGCGGTCTCGAAGGCGTCAAGCGCGGCTTCCCGCGCGAAGTACCAGGTGGCGCCGATCTGGCGGCTCTTCAGGATGTTGCGGCGTTTGTGCGCGTCCTTGGCCTGCCACCAGGCGCACTGGTAGGCGAACAGGTTTTTGTGGAAGTCGTCCCGCAGGGCCGCGACCTGGTCCGCGTCCAGGGTGTTCTTCTTCTGCCTGGCCTTCTTCCGGCCCTCGGCTCGGTTGTGGATGGCCGGGTTAAGGTCGCTCTCTCGGCCCGAATTCTCGTATTTTTGCACGCGAGCCGTGCGTTCCAGCAGCCGGCCCAAATGGTCCATTTCCTGAAGATCCCGGTCGGTTTTCGGCTCCCGCGCGATCAGCAGGGCCAGGCGCCGTTCGGCCGCGTCCTCGATGCGGGCGACGGGGCCGGCCTCGTCCCATTTCTCGCGCCGCTTCCAACTGTCCACGGTGCCATAGGGCACCCCCAACCGCCGCGCGATCGCGGCGACGCTCTCGCCCTGCCAGTACAGGGAGCGGGCCAGGGCCCGGGTCTCGAACGTGTCGGCCATGCTGACAGGGAGGCGCGGCCGGCGCCCCGGCGCACGCTCTTTCGGGTTGGATAAGCCTTATCCAACCCGCGCGCGCTGGCCTCGCCGCGCGATCGGCGCGCACCCTCCGAAAAACGCTTCCATCGGAGGGCATCGTGCACAAGGACAAATGGTTCCGGGTCTGCCGATCGGGCAAGACCGTGGATGGCCGGGAGATCACGCCCGCGCAAATCGACCAGATGGCCGCCAGCTACGACCCGGCGCTGTACGGCGCGCGGATCAACGTCGAACACCAGACGTCCATCATGCCTGCCTCGCCCTTGGCCGCCGTGGGCGACGTGCTGGACGTGAAGGCACAAGCGGAGCCCGACGGCGCGCGCGCCCTCTATGCCCGGATCGACCCCAAGCCGGTCCTGCTGCAGATGTCGGCCAACCGGGACAAGATCTATTTCTCCGCCGAGGTGCATCCGGACATGCCCCCCAAGGGTGGGGCCTACCTGATGGGGCTGGCGGTCACCGACCGGCCCGCCTCGCTGGGCACGGACATCCTCAGGTTCAGCATCCAGGCCGGCACCCTGCCGGAAACCATGCGCGGCCATCTGTTCAGCGCCGCCGTGGAGTCCGAGGTTCCGGCCGGCGATCAGGACGGTCCTGGCCTGCTGGACCGGGTGCGCGTGCTGCTGTCCGGCCAGGGCAAGACCGACGCCCGGCTGTCCGGCCTGGAACAGGCCACCGTCGAGATGGCCAGCGCCCTCGGCGATCTTCTCACCCGTCTTTCCGACACCGGTTCGCCGTCCACGGCTGGCAGTCCCCCCCTGCGGCCTGCGGCGACGGCGGCGGGCGCGACGTCCCCTCCATCCTCCCCGTCCGCGCCCGCCGCCCCGAATCCCGACCCGGTCGCCGCGCTCACCGCCGAGGTGGTGGCCCTGCGCGAGGCCCTGTCCCGCATCCCCGCCACCGCTGGCCGGCCCCTGTCGGCCGGCGGCACCACCGCCGCCACCCAAGCCACGGACTGCTAGCCCATGCTGCGCCAGACTCGAGCCGCGTTCGATGCCTACTGCGCCACCCTGGCGAACCTGAATGGCGTGGGCGATGTGGCCCAAACCTTCAACGTTGAACCGACGGTCGAACAGACCCTGGAAGACCGCATCCAGCAGCAGGCCGAGTTCCTGACCCGCGTCAACGTGGTCGGCGTATCGCAACAGTCCGGCCAGGTGCTGGGCCTGGGCACCACCGGGCCCATCGCCAGCCGTACGGACACCACGGCGGCGGAACGCCAGCCGCGCGACATGCACGGCCTGGTCACGCGGGAGTATCTGACCCGCAAGACCGACTTCGACACCTTCGTCCGCTATGAGATTCTGGATGCCTGGGCCAAGTTCCCGGACTTTCAGGTCCGGGTCCGCAATAAGAACACCGAGCAGATCGCCCGCGACCGCCTGACCGTCGGATGGAACGGCACCAGCGCCGCCGCCGATACAGACAGCGTCGCCAATCCATTGCTGCAGGATGTCAACGTCGGCTGGCTGCAATACCTGCGCACGGTCGATGCCGCCCGCGTTCTGAACGGTCCAAAGGTCGGCGAGGGAGGCGACTACGCCACGCTCGACGGCCTCGTCTACGACACCGTCAATACGGTGCTGGATGAGTGGTACAAGGATGATAGCGAGATCGTCTGCATCGTCGGCCGCAACCTGCTGACGGAGCGTTATCTCGGTCTCATCGAAGTCAACGCCAACACGCCCACCGAGCATGTGGCGCTGAAGACGCTGATGACTGGCCGCCAGATCGGCGGCAAAACGGCACTGATCGTGCCCTTCTTCCCCGCCTCGACCATCTTCATCGGCAATCCCCGCAATCTGTCCATCTACTGGCAGACGGGCACCCGGCGCCGCCGGGTCGAGGATCAGCCGGCCCGTGACCGCATCGTCGACTTCCAGAGCATCAATGAGGCCTACGTGGTCGAAGACACCGGTGCCTGTGCCCTCATCGAGGGCATCTTGCAGCCGGACGGCTCTGGCGGGTGGGCCTGATCCATGGTGACCTGGGCACAGCAACAGGCCATGAAGGCCCGGATCCAGGCGGAGGCGAACGCTTCGGCCGGAGCCCCGGCGCCGGTGGGCGGAACCGCGCTCGACAAGATGCTGGTCACGTTGCGCCACCACAAGGCCGCGTTGCGCGCTCTGCAGTCCATGCAAGCCCGCGCCGATCTCAAGCGCGAGATGATCGGCGACTACACGGCCTATGTGGACGGGGTGTTGGAGGCCGACAGCGGCCGGCAAGACCCGGTCTTGGTGACCATGATGATCTGGTCCCTGGACATCGGCGACCACGCGCGGGCGCTCACCCTGGCCCGCTACATTCTGCGCCATGACCTGCGCATGCCCGAGGGGTTCGAGCGGGGCGCGGCCTGCTGGCTGCTGGAAGAGTTGGCCCGCGCCGCCGAGGCCGACCCCTCGGCCCTGGCTCCCCTGGCGGATGCCCTGGCCCTGACCGCTGGTCACGACATGCCGGACCCGGCGCGCGCCAAGGCACACAAGGCCCTGGGTCTGTCCGCCGAGAGTGCTGATCCGGCCGGAGCCCTGGGACACCTGCGCGCCGCCCTGCGTTTGCATCCCGGGTGCGGGGTTAAGCAGGCTATCGCCCGCCTGGAAAAACAGTCCGCCGTCTCCGACGCGCCGACGTCCTGACCGGAGCGCCCCATGTCCGGCCTGAAATTCATCGAAACGACCGACACGGAGACCGGCGGCACGGTCGCCAACGACGGCTGGTATCCGGACATCGCCCTGGATGACCTGCGCGCGGCGACCGGCCTTGACGGTACCTGGGGTGACGATCGTTTGCGTGGTCCGGTGCTGGCCGCCCTGGTCTCCGTCAACGCCGACCTGCGCGCCTGGCGGGCGGACCAGACGGCCGCCAGCCTCGCCGAGGTCGGCGGGAACACCCTGAACGGGGAACCCGTGGCCCTGGGGCTGTATCGCCACGCCGTGCACTGCCGCGCCCGCGCCCTGACGCTCCAGGTCACCCGGGACTTCGACAGCACCAAGAGCGGCCACGACCGGGCCGACGCCCTGGACACCAGCATCGACGCCTGGATGGCCGCCAGTCACGAGGCCGTGGCGCGCATCCTGGGCCGCTCCGGCACCGTGGCGGAGTTGATCTGATGGCCCGCGCCGGCCTGACCCGCGCCCGCCAGGGCGACACCGTCGATGCCATCGCCTGGCGCGAATACGGCGATACGGCCATGACCGAGGCGATCCTGATCGCCAATCCCGGCCTCGCCGATCACGGCGAGGTCCTGCCCCAGGGCACGCCCGTTCGCCTGCCGCCGCGCGCCACCCCGCCGCCCGCGCCCACCTACACCCTCTGGTGAGAAGGAACACGTGATGGACCGGGCGAAAGACGTGGTGGCGGTCGGAGGCTCCGCCATCGCCGGCATCTCCACCTGGATCGGCGTGATGAACGACGTCCTGGCGACGATCTCGCTGATCTCGGCGATCGCCCTGGCGTGGCTGCAAATCCGCGTGTGGTGGCGCCGCCTTCATCCCCCGTCTTGCAAGGAGGACTGACCCATGACCCCGCGCGGCATCCGCAACCACAACCCGGGCAACATCGAACGCGGGGCGCCCTGGCAGGGTCTGGCGACCCCGGAGGAGATGACGCTAGCCCAGCGCGCCGAGACCCGGTTTTGCGTCTTCCGGTCGCCGGAATGGGGCATTCGGGCGATCGCCCGCGTACTGATCACCTATCAGGACCGCCATGGGATCCGCACCCCGCGCGGCATGATCGGCCGATGGGCGCCGACCGCCGAGAACGACACGGTCGCCTATGTGCGCGCCGTGGCCGGGCGCCTCGGCGTGGCCCACGACACCGCCGTGGACGTCCACACCTACGCCGTCGCGCGCCCCCTGGTCGAAAGCATCATCCGCCACGAGAACGGCCGGCAACCCTATGCCGACGCCGTGATCGACAAGGGCCTGGCGCTGGCCGGCATCGCACCGCCGGTGCTGACGGTGGCGCCGCCCATGCCGGCGCCCAAGCCGATGCCGCGCCCGCTGCACAAGACCAGCACGGGCCAGACCGGCGCCGCCGGCCTGGTGGCCGCCGCCGGAACCGCGCTCACCGTGGCCGCCGACAACGCCGACGCGGTGCTGGACGCGGCCACCAACCCGGCCGTCCGCGCCCTGGCCGAGGCCGCCCCGTGGGCCGGCGGAGCGCTGGCCGTGCTGGCCGTGGTGGCCATCGGCCTGATGCTGGCCCGCAAGCACAAGGCGGAGCGGGCCTGATGCCCGGGTGGGTGATCGCGCTGGCCGGCTGGCTGGGGCGGATCGCCCTGGCCGCAGGCGCCGCCCTGGTCGCCCTGTGGCAGGCCCGCCGGACCGGCCAGGCCGAAGCCCATGCCGACACCCTGGAGACCGTGACCGATGTCCAATCCCGCATGCTGGACGCGGCGGGGGATCGTCCCCGCGATCGCGACGCTCTGGTTGACCGCTTGCGCGACGGCCGGTTCTGAGGCCCCCGCCGTGGTCTGTCCGCCCGTGGTGCTCTATGACCAGGTCACCCGGGACCGCGCGGCCGGCGAGTTGGAAACCTTGCCGGCCGACGCCGCCTTGGTTGCCATGATGGCCGATTACGCGGTGATGCGCGCCCAGGCCCGCGCCTGCCACCAAGTCACCGAATGACGGAGGCCCGTCATGCGTAAGCTGGACGCGGCCCGCACGGCCATCCTGCAAGCCCCGTTGGGCATCCGCCCGGACCAGCTTCAAACCTTCGCCCAACAGGGCACGGCCTGGAGCCGGCGCGGTCCCCGCAACCGCAACCTGCGCATGGACTACCAGGCGCATCTGATCGTCACCGACTACACCGGCTCGCCCCGCAACCTGTTCTTTGTGCTGATCGACTGGCTGCACCGGGACAACCCGGCCGCCGCTGACGACGCCGTGACGTTCCATGTGGACATCCTGGACCACGGCAAGGCCGACGTGTCTGTACGCCTGGACCTGACGGAAACCATCCACGTCGAGGACCTGGACGGCGGTTTACGGCTGACCTCGGTGTCCGATCCCGACGCCCAGGCGATCGACATGGCCGCCCTGTTCCCGGACCTGGCGGAATCATCATCTGACGACGGGGACACCTGACCGTGGCCGACGGCGCGATTGACGACTGGCTGGTCACCCTCTTGTCGCGGCTGGCGCCCGTGGAACGGCGCAAGGTTCTGCACGACCTGACGCTGATCCTGCGACGGCGCAACACGGCGCGCATGACCGCCCAGGAAGGGCCGGACGGCGAGCCCTGGGCACCCCGCAAGCCGCAACGGGACCGCCACGGTCAGGTTCGCCGCGCCGGCAAGATGATGATCAAGCTCCGTCAGGTCCGCCGCCTGCCCGTGCGCCTCCAGGGCGACGACGCCGCCTTCGGCTGGCGCGGCCGGGATCGGCGCATCGCCGCCGTGCATCACTTCGGGGGCGTGGACGACGTGGTTGCGGGACGGGAGGCCGATTATCCGGCCCGCCCGTTGCTGGGCATCGCCGACGAGGACCTGGCCGTGGTCCGCGAACGCCTGTTGGCGCACCTGGCGCCGGACGGGTGACGCTCTTTCGGGTTGGATAAGCCTTATCCAACCCGCGCGCGCTGGCCTCGCCGCCGCGCTCGCGCGCACCCTCCGTCCATGGATCAGACCACCGCCGATCTGCACCGTCGCGTCGCCAATGTGGCCATCGTCGGCACCATCGCCGAGGTGGATCACGACCGGTCTCGCGTGCGCGTGGACATCAACGGCCGCCTGTCGGACTGGCTGCGCTGGCCGGCCGACATGGGCCGCAACTATCGCCGCTGGCGTCCGCTGCGCGTGGGCATGCAGGTCGGGCTGACTTGTCCCAGCGGGGATCCCGCCAATGCTTGCATCAACGCCATCCTGCACACGTCGGACTTACCGCCGCCGTCCACCGATCCGGATGTGGACCTGATCCAGTGGGAGGATGGCACCGCCGTCTCTTACGACACGGCCACCCAGACCATGGTGATCACCGCCGTCAAGACCGTCCGCATCCAGGCCGAGACCATCGAGATCGACGGCCGCGTGATCATCACCGGCGACCGCGTGGAACACAACGGCCGCAACATCGGCGACGACCACCAGCACACCAACGTCAAGCCCGGCCCGTCCCTGACGGGTCCGCCGGCCGGCTGAGGAGGCACTCACGTCATGGGCATTGGGGGCATCGGCATGAACCGCGCCACGGGCCAGCCTCTCGCCGACGAGGCGGAAGACATCGTCCAGTCCGTTCAGACCCTCATCACCACCCCGATCGAAACCCGCATCCGCCGGCGCGGGGTGGGCGGGCGGGTGATCGACCTGATCGATAGCCCGGGGACCGAGGCCGGCGCGCTGCGCGTCATCGCCGCCGCCGCCGACGTCGTGGCGCGCTGGGAGCGGCGCGTGCGCTTCCTGTCCGGCACCCTGACCCCGGGATACGACGGCGCCGCCATGCTCTCCATGGACCTGGCCGTGCGCGCCGACGCCCGGCCGCTGACTGTCAACGTGCCGCTGGTGCTGGCAAGAGGTGCGCCGTGACCACCAGCCCCCGCCTGGATCTGTCCGCCCTGGACCCGCCGACCATCATCCAGGGCCTGGACTACGAGTCCATCCTGGCCGACCTGGTCACCGCCATGAAGGCCGCCCTGGCCGGCGTGCTGCCCGACTGGGACGGCACCTCGGAATCCGACCCCATCCTGATCCAGCTTCAGCAAATCGCCTACCGCGTCACCGTCCTGACCGCCCAGTTCAATGATGCCGCGCGGGGCGCGTTGCTGGCCCATGCGACGGGCTCCGACCTGGATCATCTGGCGGCGCTGCTGGGTACGGACCGGCGCGAGATCGCCGAGGCCACGGAGACCACGGACGCGGTGATGGAATCCGACGACGAGCTGCGCGCCCGGGCGCAACTGGCCATGGAAGCGCTCAGCACGGCCGGCCCCGAGGGCGCCTATCTCTATCACGCCCTGGCCGCCGATGGCCGCGTCCGCGACGTGGCGGTGACGTCGCCGGCCCCGGGCGCGGTGCTGGTGACCATCCTCGGCCACGACGGCGACGGATCGGTCACGGCGCGAGAGACCGTCACCGACCTGAGCGTCACCCTCGACGGCGACAGCGCCGTGTTGGAGGGCACCACCATCACCGGCCTGGTGGTGGCCGGCGCGGTGCTGGACGTGGACTACCGGTGGGACGCCGAGACCGCCACGCTGACCCGCGCGGCCGGCGGCGCCATCGCGGTGGGGGACACGATCACCGTCAGCTACGAGCGCGCCGGTGTGCTGGAGATCGTCGCCGCGCGGCTGGACGACGACGTGCGCCCCCTGACCGATCAGGTGACGGTGCGGAGCGCCGCCATCCTTTCCTACGCCGTCGAGGCCACCGTGTTCTTCGAGACAGGGCCGGCCGCCGCGCCGGTGCTGG
>Ga0126339_10000535_pt1 | contig 21498 bp, 8 predicted proteins | sample OrbTmetagenome_2_FD_92532 | JGI IMG/M metagenome (GOLD analysis project Ga0126339, IMG submission 92532) | Coral microbial communities from Petempiche,Puerto Morelos, Mexico - Orbicella T R C metagenome | ecosystem: Host-associated > Invertebrates > Cnidaria > Coral | place: Petempiche,Puerto...
AATGGATTTGGGCAATGTTGATATGTGGAATATGTAAGTTTTTGTTTGAATAACCGTGAAATATGTGACAAAATCTACCGATAAACTCCGTTGCTTGCGTGAGGTTTATTGTGAAATTTACATTGCGTAATGGTCTGAAAATATTACAAAATTAATTAGGTATAAATCGAGAGGAAATAGCCCAGTAAAGCCTTTTAAGTTGTGTACAGGCTACTTTTGGCTTATTTGAAAGCTCAGTCATACAAATAATACTGGAAATAAGCCCGGTGGTGATCATTGTACTGTCTGGGGTTGATTTAATGACAAATGAGTCCGCACGACTGATGCTGTGTGGCTTCTGTGTTGCTCAAAGCCTTTGTTTTGCTTTTACAAGCACCTATTTCAGTGATTTTCCTTTTCTATAACAGATCAAGGGTGGCTCCTTGAATTTATCTCTGAGTATTTGTATTTAAAAGTGCCATTTGTGCGTGATTACGCTTTCCAAAGTTTGGTATTGACGGTTGAGTGAAATTGCCCGACACAAAGGGTAGTAGTTCCTTCTGCAATTGTCGATTTCTGTTTTAAAGCTTCTTTTCTGTCTTTATATTTAACTTCTCGGAGGGTCTTTTCTACCATTTGCTCCGCGTAGCCTCTCGAGATCAGGTGTGTATTGAAATTTTCAGTATTCTCTTCAATGTATTTCACAATAAACCTCACGCAAGCAAAAGGGAGTTTATCGGTAAATTTTATCACATATTTCACGGTTATTCAAACAAAAACTTACATTTTCCATGTATCAACACTGCCAAAATCCATTCGCGATAAAACAACGGCGAAAAAGCGTTGATCTATCCCCAAAACCATATTTTTGGGCGTCGAAACAATTTTTCGCCATACATTTCCTTCTAGCGACTTGCAATGTTTGCCCCCTGACGATCCCAGAGTTTTTTGCGCAAACACGGGTATCCGATTACTGGCAACTCATTCATTGGTACCTCTTAAGGGTGAGAAAATTTCAAGCCACGCCCACAAAATAGGATTTTGGTAACTCTTAGGGGTTCTTTTCAAAATTTCCGACGAGTAGCCCCGTCTTTTTTCATGGGAGTACCCCTTGCGTCCAGGAGTGGATAATTATATTTTAGTTAAAGAAGTACGACTGAGTAGAGTGCGATACAGTACAAATATACAACTCCTTCAATTCCCATATTTTTAGTTCCTGATGTACGTAAACCCTTGCTACAACTGTTTCGCCTGCACCAGCTCCTTTATAATTTTACTTTATGCTCCCAATCTTAGAATTTCGCGTTTTTAATTATGAAAAATGCATAATTTGTCTCCACTTCACAACGAATGAACACACAGCTAATAGGCAAATAAGTTTATTTAGGGAGGGCCTGGCAAGAACCAACCCAAACTACTTTACAGCAACTACGTAAATAAGAATCAGGTATAAGCTGCTATCGCCGACCACTTGTACAATCTACCCTTGTGGATTCTTATAAAAAGCCCATCTTCAGAGTAGATGTGAATACAATAAGTATTTGACGACTGAGCACATTTATTACGTATACACGCAGGACGTGCACAAACATAACACAAACTAAACCAGCTTTACATCTGACTGCCTTTATGGCTAGAGTGTCCACTACTTTGGACCAAAATCTCCTGCGTATAAAAATATAACGTTTTTAAGGTCTTTAAGGTTACAGAGCAAATAAATTTGCACACAGCTAGCAGTCGACAGTCTGGTTTGCCCACAACTTTGGACCAATCCCCATTTACAAACACATCATGCCAGTTAGACTGAGGAGTTCACAACTTTGGACGAAAGTCCCCATGTACACACATGTCATGCCAGTTAGGATGGGGTGTCCACTACTTTGGACCAAAAAACCCCAGGTACAAACATATCACACCAGTTAGGATGGGGTGTCCACTACTTTGGATCAAAAAACTCCATGTACAAACACATCACGCCAGTTAGGGGGGTGTCCACTACTTTGGACCAAAAAACCCCGTGTACAAACATATCATGCCAGTTAGGATGGGGTGTCCACTACTTTGGATCAAAAAGCCCCATGTACAAACATATCATGCCAGTTAGGCTGGGGTGTCCACTACTTTGGACCAAAAAACCCCATATACAAACATATCATGCCAGTTAGGCTGGGGTGTCCACTACTTTGGACCAAAAAACCCCATGTACGAACATATCATGCCAGTTAGTCTGGGGTGTCCGCTAAGATGGACAAAAACCCCATAGACAAGCATATAATGCGAGTTAGGCCGGGTTGTCCACTACTTTGGACCAAAAACCCCGGAAAAATACAAACATATCGTACCACTTAGGCTAGTAAACTAGAAAAATAACCAGTAAAGAACGCTAATACAGAGGAGGATAATAATAACGGAGCTGAGCAACCGCTAACAATAGAAGTGCAATTAGAACGGAGGCCAGAAAACACCTGCCGTAAAAAACTCATTCCGAAAAAAGAAGCAGGAAACCTGGGTAGGAACCATGGCTCATGCTCTGGCGATTGGTAGCCTTTCCTACGGGGGCTTTACAAAGGTAAGGCTGTAGATAGTGCAGTAAAAATACCTGAAAAACTAAAATGAAAAAATTAAACGGAACTCTGAACAGGGTTGATTCAGAGGCCTAGATGACTGTCACGTGCTACACTCCCCTTTATATACCCCTTTCTTTCTGCCGAGAGTCCAGGCCACGTTATGTCCCGTGCCGGCAAAATAGTTATTTCGGCCTTCTTCGCAAGCTCATTCGTCGGAAATAACATATATTTTAGAGTGAGATCCTGATGAAGAATGTTTTAGTCAAAGAAACGTTTAAAACTAGTTTTCCTGTGCTGCGCCTCAGAACTATCTTGGGTTATCAGTGCCCTTACTATCATAAGTTATTAAGACTCTTTGAAGAAAATATCGTCAAGCTTGTAACATGTAGGAGTGCATGCTGTCATAGTAAGAGACCATGATATTTTTTCTTGGTCATTGTCATTGTTTCTAACTACATAAAGTGATAACTTGGTGTCTTTTTGTTTATTCTCTCAACATGCTCAAAAATTCCGAATTTAAAAGTTTTACTGGAGGCAAACTTCACTGAAAAGTGGTATTCTGTGAGGTCCTGTGAAAATATTCGTGCCTTAATTAACAGAGGAAGTATTTCTTCGTAAAGATAATGTGGACAATGTGAGCACTGCGGGCATAAGAGCTTCATTCTCCTGCATACCTAAAACGAAGAGGAACAGAACAGAGTACAGAGCAGTAGAACTGTAGACGCAGTTTTGGTCTTCATGTCTCAGGCTGACCGTCCGCTGGGTCTGATTAGACTCCGATATTTTAACTATACATCATTTACAGACTTTGAATGATGAACATTTTTGTACTCATGCCACCATTCATTCGCCATGGAATAGGCCCTTTGCACGATCCGGTCAAATGGTACAGAATTAATTACGTTGGGACGCAAGTTACACAGTGGGACTTTCAAAACAAAGGAAAGTCGGGCTGGAGTGGTGCGAGTTCCTTTGTTTTGGAGGTTCCACTGTGCAACTTGCGTCCCAGCGTAATTAATTCCGTATCATGTGACCGGATTGTGCAAAGGGCCTATTATCAGTTGTATTGTGTCCGCAGAAAAAAAAAAAATTAAAAATATGTTGGTACATGAATTTTTCGGTGAGGCTGTTGATAAACCTGACAATGGCTAAGTACCCATTATTCTGTGGCAAAACAACGCGTTGTTAGAACAATGTACGTGGGGTTTTATTAAATATCTAATAATACGTGTCAATGGAAATATCATATGTATAGTTCGCGATTTAGGTAATCCACAACGACAGAATCTTATGCATGTGGTTAGTTGAACGATCTGTGCTCCTCTTTGTCCAGGTCGTTTAACAACTGAACATATGGGTCTTAGTAATATTATCCGTCCTTCTGTTCATTGTTTTTCCTGAGCACATTCTTTCTTCTCTGTTTTTGATGTATATGCTTTTCAGAGCCTCCTTTGTATGAAATAATTGTAACACCTGTTTTTCTCGCCGGTTTTGCCGGTATTACGTTATCAGCACTGTACTAAATCATTTATCGAGGGAAAACAAAGATTATTTTTGTAGTAATACTTGTTTTTTTGTAATGTAATCATTACTTTTGGCAGGTGAATAGTTTGATCTACGTATGGTTGTAAGATACGCAAGAGAAGCATCTTCTCCCTTCCCCAAATACATTTTTCAAAAAATGGTAAGGAAGTTTGTATACTTCTCAAGACTGTAAATCAAAACTGAGAATACATCCACGGAAGGCTGGCACTTCATCACGTCACGGAGACCTGCGATCTTGAACGACCTTCGGGAGTGAATCAGGAAAGTCCTGATACTTTGAAACTCACTGTGGCTCCTTGCTTGACAGCGGAGCCACCAGTCGTGCAATCATGCCATTCTGCTATCCAGCCATCGTTTGTGTTATGCACTTTTATACACTGCAGTATCTTTCTCTTCAGCTCTTTCCATTCTTGCTTCACCGTGTCACTCTGAATACAGTCCGCGTGCCACTAGAGACACAATTTAGAACTGAAATGATTTGATGGATTTTCTTTTGCAGCTCCCATTGTTAATATGGATCAGACTATTTGTGCCGTCATTTACACGCATGCTCTGTTTTCCTCGTCGGTTTGGAATTTGAAGTTTATTAAGCCTCAGGAATTTGTTATTGAATGGAGTAGCTTTTTGAGATATGGTGTCAGTGGACATACTGTACTTGCCTAAAACAACGGATTTCCAAATTCCCATTATTGGGTACGTAGCCGGTATGGTTCATATGTAAAGAGAACTCTAAAATGTTACTCGTTTGGCTCAGTGAGATTACTATATTAATTCCCCCTAAAAAGAACGTTTTTTGAAATCAAACGTCGCATCTTTGAGATGCTCAACAACACACTTCAGTGAACATTTGGAAAGTATAATAGTTCTAATGTAGAGTTCGCAGTTTCGTGTCTTCTGGCCGTTTCATTATTTAAATAATTCATTTGCTGTTTAAAACCCTTGAAACAGAAAAAATTCTACTGAGGTTTTAGTCTACCAAGCATTATCTTTACATGTAGTTGTAAAGCGATACTACATGTTTTTTAGTTACAAGCATTTTCACACTTCTTTGTATAAAGGTCAAATTATGATCTGCAAGAAAAAGCACTCAGAAGCATTTACTCAGTATCAGTAAAAGAAACAAGTTCGCAGTCTCCTTAGCAGACATTCATGTCGTTCGTTAAGTGAGCTCTTGTCACACTTGTCACACTCACGATCCAGAATAATGGCTTCATAATTAAGGGAGTGACAAGTACCAGGTGATGGCGGATTAGTCGACGACGTTTTAGATCGTGGTGCTATTCTTCGATTGAACAATTAAAAATGGAAAGTTTAAATTACGAGCCGGCTTCGATTAAGATTAGGAAAAAAAAAACCCGCACTTTTCCTTTGATTCATATCCGTGATCTTTGACAAATCATCCAATTTGTGAACAGCAAGCTATGTCACCTTTCCCTGACTAATGATCTTTTCTTACAGTGCAAGTTGATTCAGAAAGTTCAACTTTGAGGCTCAAACCAACCGAAATTGTATTACTCTGTACCAAACATCGCCCCAAATAAGCATGTTTGTGGCTTTCTTATGAGGCTTTATAAGAAACTATAGTCTTTGTAAACCTCGTTGTTCTCATTCTAAGCCTTCTGCTTTCTCTTGAGGAAGCAGATTTTTCCATGATCTTCACAAAAAAACAGAGTGTGCCATGAAAACCTCCCCTAAATTGCCCCGGATTTTTTTTTTATAATATCATCATCATAACTTTCACAGCTCTTACAAAATCGATGGAGACAGATTCTTCATACAGAAACTAACTTTTAAAATTGGAATGTGACATGAAATCGACGGATCCAGTTAGATCACGGGACATGCGTAAAGACTAAATTAGACCTTATATAATTTCTTTTGAAAGAATATTTCTTTTTAGAATAACTTAGATATCAAGAAGCAATTAGGCCTAAAAGACTTGCTTTTATTATTTTACATTGTTTTTCATTATTCTACCACGAATGGTTTGTAAATTTACATACTGCTTGAAGGGATTTTCTTCCTAATTTCGTAATTACAACTAATCGTTCTCTTTTTCTTCACCAATTCTCTGGTTCGTCCATGTCCAGTATTCGTCTGCAATCCAAATTACTAGCAGCTTCGCACAGACTTCGTTGGAAATTCAGCCCAATGTTCTAAAGCAGAAAAAAAAAAATTTTCACATTTCAGGGTTTTACCTTTGTAATATTTTTATCATTATTTGAGGTTCGTCCATGTATGATACTGTTTTACCGTCAAGCTATTCACATTGTGCCAGTTAATTTGGAATCTGCCAGTGCAGCAACCAAAAAGTTAAGGCAAAACAGAAGTCCCTAGATTTAATAGCCAGGTCGTTATATTAGTGCAATACTCTGCATGCGTTTTAAAATTATTATTACGAGAAAATGCTCAACATTAAACTTGCCTCTTTACCTTATTAACCGGGCCATTAGCAAGGTCCTTTTTAGCCTTTTTAGTGGGACTAGGCCAGTACGACATACCAATACCAACACAGTCTTGCATGACTAAGGCAACAAGGAACGTACAAAGCAATACATAACTACACGTTGATTTCATCCTCACTTTATCGTACGGACAGATCGTCTGTTTGGTCTGAGGATATGCAAACTCGTCTTGAAGCTCATTTCAGTGGATATTTATCAATACCTAGGGCACCGTACAGTCGGCAGGGGATAATCAATTACACCGTATACCCCTGAGTGTTGTCCATCAGTTATTTTCCAACAGTTTTGATATGAAAATCCCTGCCGTGGTAGAACAAAGCACAAGCAGCCGGGCCATGTCCGTTTTCAAAGATCTGATAATACTGACTCCACGGGCAAGATAATTAACACCACCCACTACGTCAGAGAGGAATATTTGTCCTTTGTCTTAAATGGGTAATTATTACCGGCTATTACTAATTATAAACCGCCGTGTCTTGTTACGGACACAACTCAGCCCCAACTTCAGATAGGAAAACACAGTTTTATATCAGGTCTTAAAATACACCAGGATTCAATCTTTGATTGATTTATTTGTCGCCGATAGATCCTGTTCCTTTTCCCTCGACAATACGTCTGAAAAAGGTCGCCATGAATTGCAGCACTCTTATTACGTCGATATACTTCCGCTTTTTCTTTACATTAACGATTGGTATTGCTTTAAAATAGCTTCTAAATGTTTGAGTTTTGGAGATAACTGAAAAAGTTTCCCTTCCACTATGGCTCGATCACTTTGTTTTGTATTTTACGTTAGGAAAGAAAACAGAAAAATTATGTTTTCTGGTGTTCCAAGTAATCACTGCACATGATATTTTCTAGACGACCATCAGCTTTAGGTGATAAGTATCATTAATTACGACATTTATTGTTCTATAATACACATCCTGATTGGCTGGTTAGTTATCAGTTTTGCGGGAGGTTTATAAGTCCTATCATGAGGTCACCTTGTTTATATAACTTAAATAGAAAGTTACCCCTTTCGTTCACATAGCGTGATGCAAATTCTCGAGTGAGTTAAGATACAGCTCTCTGTTATCTAACACATAATATAAGTCCTTACGTCGACAGTTTCTTGGACCTCATAGCAATTTTCTAACTACCATGAAAAACAAATTGATTCCTGTAGCAGGTGGAAATAAAATTATACGATAATTTTGTATTTCCTTGTCAAGCAGTTCTTATCTTCTCATAGTCTCATTGTCTTTCAAATTTATATCGTTTATTATTAAGGAAATTTCCCCCATAACATGGAAGAGGTCTCGCGGAGATCTTAGGAGAGATGACATGGAAAATGACGGCGAAATTTCGCCGACGTGCATAAATGATAATAGTTCCTCTTGCTTTTTGTTATTATTATTTTTGATAAAAGGCGTCCATGATCCAATCCGTTTATTTATTTTGTTTAATCTTCTGTGTTTTTGTTAATAAAAACCAAACAAATCAAAACGTTTTATATTTCAAATACACTCTTCAAAAGATTGAGGGTCTCTCCACAGTAAATCTCAGCCTCCTGGTTTATTTTTTCTGGAACAAACTTCAATCCCACTGGTAAAAGGTTGCCTGAATAAGCTATTCTGTCAAATTTTTCTTTTTACTATTTCAGGGTCAATGATAGTATTAACGTGTTCACAGCGCATAAACCACGGTTTCTAGGCTGCCTGTCCTCATAAATGAGCTTTGTTCATCAGAAAACAAAGCTGACTGAACTAATAACACAGCACTGTCAGAACGCTAGCTCTTTAGTCCATCACAGTTTGAAAAATGGCTATTTGTAGAAATTGTTGTGACTTAAACAAGTCAGTGTCACAGATAATAACTCTTACATCAATCGGTAGCGAACACTTCTTATAAATCTGTTTTCTTGTAGTTCAAATAAATATTAAGACGCGCAAAGAAGTTTCAAATTGCTTTTTAATAAGAGACACAATTTAAATTTGCAGCTGCAGATACTGCTCGGCCTCCTGCTGTTTTTTCATTTCAGATGTTGATAACTGGCACAAAGCGTGCCGATGTTGCGGATTATTTAAACATCATTTGCTATTTCCATGATTTAAAGAGGTCCAGCTGACAGGCAATGAATTATCTACAGATCAAGACAATCCAAGCAAGCACCAAATAACTGTCTTTAATAATCCACGTTTTAATGTCACTTTATAACGGACGTGATTTGATTTTTTTTCCTATTTTGTTTCTGAACGTCGCTGAGACAAAAGGGAAAAATAAAAATCAAGTCACTCAAAAACTTGATCATAGATCGCCTCAATTTTTTTAAGGTCATATTAAAGCTAAGACTGTAGCGTAATTTTAGGGAGTAAAAACAATTTACGCAAAGGCTGCTTTCACCAGCCGTGAATCTGTTCATTTCGTGTGTTCTAGGGGCAACTGTTAATCTGTTCTTCTGACTGTGTCGTACTCATCTAAACTTAAGTTTTCGTTGTTTGGTTGGAGACATATATAGTTAAAATGGAACACGAACACCAGTGATATTGTGAATGATGACATAGCACTCAATCTACCACTTTAAAACTCTCCAGGAGACTAAAACATCAGCTTTCTGAACTGAAAGGAGATCTAGTGAGGGTTAAGAGAACTATAATTGGCTAAGTGTTGTCTGTGGAAGCCATCAACCAATCATAGTTCAAGCTTTTTAAAAAATCGTTGCCAGACATCGATATCCTGTTGCCGCAAACTGGTTCCCAGATTCTTTGCGTTTCGACTCTAAAGTAAAGAGAACGTAACTTCACTTTTTTCTTCTGATTATTTAGTATGTGGGAGTTTCACGTGACGTTATTCGTTAAGCTCCCAAAATACTCGTCAGATGGAAACCAAAATTCCTGTTAAGTGAAACAGATATTCGCTGATAAGTAACAATTTGTAAATACAAAAAATAATTAAGATTTTATGAGATTTTTACTTGAAAGACTGAAAAAATTGATTTTCATCTGCAAGCTCCACAGTTGTCAACTTGGAAAAGTAGACTTGAGCATAATGCATACTTCTTCTCAAGTTGAAGTTTCTAACCAAATACAATATTTGACTTCCTCCTGAACAATCTGCAGATTAGACCAATAATTTATCCATAACTAGTCTTCATTAACGAGATACCACACTAAATTGACCGCAAACTGAAAGCGTGGCAATCATTTAGAGAGAGAAAGCGGAAGTTGTAACTTAAGACAGCGATTTATTTTAAACGTTTTTACATTATCTTCATGAAAATTTGATTTCTTCTCATTTATTTTCCCACATTTACCGACAAAACCCACTTAATAATTCAAACCTGCAGGGATGACCTGAAATTACAAATTTATTTTCCAAGACTGAATTTCGTGGGTAATTGTTGAGGATATAAAGGCACCAAGCTTCATTGCACGTCATATTCAGGGACACCTTCCTCAGGAGACGAGCGGTCATAAAGCTTAACAAAGTCAAGTTGTGAGAATGAAATCGAATAAGCTGGCAGCCTTTTTCCTCTTAACGTTATCACTGATCTTGCTGATGTCCAGCAGTGAAGGGTTCACAGGAACAGTTCCAGGTAAAAGGGATTCCTACAGAATGGTGAGTATTTGTGAGCATCTAAAAAAATGTCATTATTGCAATCAGTCTCCAACAACATTTATCCTGAAACATACTCTCACCAGGATGACTACACATAGTTTTAAAGGATACTTATAAACAGTCAATAACTGCATTCTTTCTTAACAATCACCTCATGTGGACGACTTCAGAGCACCGACACTAGTGCGCAGTTGGGTTTAGAGTTAAATTACATTTTATTTTCTCGTGTTTTTACTGTTAAGGTTTTGTAGATCTTAGGATTAGTCTAGGTCAAAACCCTCACAGAAAAGTTACAAAACTGATCTTATTCGTGATTGAACAACTGGGCCCTGCCATGGGTTTAAGCCATTAAACCAAATGCAGTTACTTGTTCCACAAGTACAAACTGATTCTTATACTAACACCTTTTCCCCCTGAAACCCTTGTACAACAAACATCACAAGAAAATAAGTCTTTTTCTGACTTTGATAAAACCAATTTCCTGATAAGAAGTATTTCGATGAATAATCTTTAGGAGATTCCACAGAACTACCGGCGGAGTTTGTGCGCAGCAGCACGTAACCTGGACTGCAAGCGAGTGCTGGACCCCGACTCTGAGAATTGATGAAAAGAAGGATTCTTCGAAAGCCTCTCTTGGATCTAAGTCGTTGCACAGTTCTTTAAGAAGATTAGAAACTAAATGAATGAGTAGTGAAAGAATAAAACATGTTAAACATTTACCGTTTGATGTCTAGTTCACTTCTTGAAGATTAAAACCTGGTTAGGAGAGATCAAAAGAGCACATGTAGTGTTTTGTATGACAAGGAAAATATCCCTTCTTTTAACTTTTATACAAGTGCTCAGTTTTTGTCGTCTAATTTCTGTAAGTTCTTCTTTTCACGGCCGATAACTAACATATGCCGCACTTGAATGATCATGAGGCAACCGAGCTGAGCGACCTGGTGTCTATGGAGGGCGATAGGAAATTGGTAGTTACGATGAAATTTTTCTTTTTCTGGAATAACAAAAAGTGAGTGGGTGGAATGCCACCCTAATCTTCGTTAGAGGTCACTACGGGATTAATATATGAAGGCTTTTTATCCCCAAGAGCTAGACAAACACCTCGAGAGGAATGCAAGGGCAAAGCCATCTTGAATATATTATAAAGTTCAAGGGTTTTCAATGCAGCCGATGGTCAGAAGTACTTGACTTGGCGGCTACGATTCTCCTCATAGGAAACCTACAAAACTGAAAGCTGATGAACGTTTTCGTAGATACTGTATTTTGTCAAGCTACGATGTTTTAGTGACATACTCAAGTCACAAATAGGCGAAGTCGGATCAATATAGGATATCATCATTCAGTGTTCTTGGATAAAGCTTTGAGGTGTATCAACGTTTTTTTCTCGCAAATTGAAAGTTTGAAGTTTTCGAACTCTGCTGGATTCTCATGGTAGAACGTTTATCAGTTCCCGCGAAAAAATGCATAAAAGTTTCTTAAAAATCTAACATTTTTCCATTGAGTAAAACGAAAATCATAGAATTCAGGTGAATCTGTCTTGGCAAAATTCGTGACTCTACTACTACTGTTGTTACAAGTGTAAAAAAAGTCAATAAAATAATAAAAATTATTGGATGAGGTTTTTGTGATATCCAGGATAATCAAGGTCGAGGTAGGGGTTATCAGCCAAAGCCGAAGACTGAGGCTGATAACCCTTACCGAGACCTTGATTATTCTGAATATCACAAAACCGAATCTAATAATTGTTTTACTATACATTGAACGAAAAAAAAATGGAAGTCATGTTTTTGCTTCTTCACTGACGGCAAGCAATACAAAGCTCGCGAACTTGACATGATTACCCTTAAAAATCATGCACCGTGGTCATACATGACATGATTACCCGTGACCTTGAGTGTCCTTGATTAGGCGCTGATTTCGAAAATACACTGCACGCTTTCTGCTAATCAGAAAAGAGATAGTGAGTTCAATGTATAATAACTCGCATAACTGGAAGCCACACATGTACACATTGCGTACCTATTGGCTGTTTTTCCATAGTAGAGAGTTTTTCTCAGTTGCTTTTTAAAATATCAAAAACATTGTACATGACTATGATACAATTTTCTTATCCGTACGCGATATTAACTGAGATTTTCTCATGAACCTCCACATTGTCAGTAAACCTTTATTCTGGTCATGTTGCTCTTGCATCATAATAATCAAGATCTGTAAAAGGGTTAAGATGCTGGATACTTATTCACAGATTCATAAGCGGACGTATCGGATTTTGTTTAAATGTTTCTTGATTGTTGTCTTTTAAGCCTTCTTGACCAGTGGAATATTCGTTTTTCTCTCCTTTAATTGCAATGTTCACTATCGTGGAAGACTAAGGGGATCCCGAATCCCTTTCAGTTAGATTAAGGTCTGATACTCCTGAAGACTCGTCTTTCACTTTTGAGATTTCCTGGCTAACGTTACTGTTGAAAACCAAATTTTCCTCTCGAACGTCATCAGTGGATGTGCCAGAATTTCGCTCACTAGCTGCATGCTGTTGTCCTGAAGTCAGCTCTACGTTGTTCTCATTTTTGTTTGCATTAAATATCAGAAAGCCACGAAAACAAGGGCAGTTTAGCGCGGCGACAGTTTTAACCACTTCTTTTATCTCAGAGCCAACTCCCATTCCTGACTTTGAATCTTCCTCTTCTACGCCATGGCGGACATCTTCCTGTATATTATATGAAGCAGCTGGAGGCATCTGTAGAGACTGTAACTGTGCATGCTCAATCTGTGAAGTGTCGTAAAATTGCTTTTCATCAGGAAATACAGTCACTGAGCGTAGAGTATCGCATTCCCTTAGAACTACTTTCTTTATTTCTTTGCACCTTGCAATCAAGTCTATATTCTCTTGCGATTGTTTAACATTTCGCATCAAGATCATGTCAATACGGTTACCTTCCAACTTTAACTCACTGATTCTACAACTGTTAAAATTTAAGTTATCTATTTCCTCGGCATTAATTTCTACTCGAGCGAAGATGCACTTGCTGGCACAAAACGTCCTCAATCTTTTTTCTGCCGATATTCGCACGACGCGGCATGGTGTCTCACGTTTCTTTTGGCCGACATTTAGCAGAAGGTGCTTTATTGCCTTGCACTTGATATTCATTGAATTTATCTTCGGTAGGGAAATGTAAGCATCAAGAAGAACGTTGCATTGCATATCTATGCAGCACTCTGCTGTTGTAATGGAGAACTCTTCACGATCAGCTGTGTTGTGATAGTTACACATAAATGATTTTAATGTTGGGCAATGGACACGAATTTGCTGCAGTTTGAAGAAATCTGTTATCCACAGACACAGTTCTGTTAATACTCCACTAGTACTGGTTTCCATTTGGGATAATTGAAACTGATTCACAAGATGTCCTCTAAAAGTGCAATGTTCAATTCTCCTGTTATGCTGTAAAACTTTTTCGATTGTCTTTGAAGTTAGCGATCCACAATTTGCCACCTCAAAGCGTTTGAGAGTCGTGGATGAGACATGCACTGATTGCAGGTTTTCAAGGAAGTTTAAGAACAACCGTTCCAACCTTGAAGACACGACTTCAAGAGATTTCAAGTTGGTGCAACCACTTAAAATGAAAACCCTTAACTTGGGTATCGAACACTTTAACCGCATAATATTCTTCGCTGGTAGGTCATCCAACTCAAAATATTCCAAGCTTTTGGAGTCAAGATATTGATACCCTGTCATACAGCGGTGATTATCGAGGAAGCACAATTTCAAATACCTCAATGATTTGAGACGTTTCAGCAGTAGTCTCAGCTCTTTGTGGCCGATGGAGACATACCTAAGGTCAAGCCTTGTCACTTTTGAAACGTACTTTGATAATAAAAGACACCTTAAAAGTCTTACACTGTTCCGATTCATCGGGATGTTGGCTTCACTGCTGTTATAAGCAGATATTTGTAATTCTTTGAGATCGAGGGCGTTTACAAATTCCATTAAAGCCTTTTCTGGCACTCGGAGCATGTTAATCGACAACTTTAAGACTTTAAGTTTTGTGCACCTTTCTTTGACAAGTTGAAGATGTCCTGGACTAATCAGCGAGACTGGCTGCCTGAAGTTTTGAGTCCACTGTGTATTCGACAAATCCCAGAAACCGTAAATATTGAGTTCTTTTAGTTTGTCGGCGCTTTTGAAAGTCACAAACTGTTCAAGGTTCCAGGGAAAGGTAGGGATGTCAATACACGTCAGGTTTGTCATTTCTAACGTTACTCGATGTACGAAGAACCAAAAGTCGCCTCCAAACACGATGTCAAGAGAAGCCACTCTCAAGCACTTGATGAAATCATTATATTCTCTTAGACAACTCAAAACGATGTTTTTCTCCTTTTCTGTCAGCTGACGAGGCGTAAGGTGGATATGCTCCCAAAGTGAATTTGTTGTCTGGATAATTTCTTTCCACTGATGACATACAACAGAAAATCTTGCCAGCTTATCGTAAACAGGGTGCAGAAAATCAAATATTTGAGTTACCAGCTCGACTGGCAACTGTTCCATGACTGTTGTAAATTATATCATAGATCGTTGCATTTTGGCTTATGATGTTGTTGTCTTCAATCAACGTTTGTTTACGACACGGTTTACTTATTATTACATCATCGTTTGTTATAATAGCGCGTGCACAGTTGTTAGATTTCAAAATCAAAAAAGCTATGAGAACAATGCATTTGGAGAGAAATGTAAACAATGTTGAAAGAATTTTCTTGCTTTATGTTTTTTTAGAGAAGAAATGAACAGTTTTGTTGAATACAGTACTATAGCTAGTTCAGTGCTCTGCTGCACGCGGAAATACACGTACATTGTATTACGTATGAGCACAACGTGCGCGCGAGCATCAGCCGGACACGCACGTTTTATGCGAATATTGCGACATTGGGTAATTTTGGAGCTGTTGCGGCGAATGGAAAAAAAAACTGATAATACCAATCGACTTATTTTATTGTTTTAGTCTCACAAAAGTCCGGTGAATCTGAAAAGAGAGGTTTATTGCGATGTACAGCGAGTGGCAAAGCTGCGAGCTCTTAAATTATTCACGTAAATCCCTGCGTATTTACCTGCAGTTGATTACGCATTTGTCTGATTCTGATAGACGTACGACTAAGTGCAATACCTTTTAAGGAATCTAATTTTCAACTAATTCGAAATAACAAAGACAATAGACGTCATCCTAACAAGATTAAGACTCAACTAAGGATACACTATAAAATTGTTTTCTGAGGTGCGTCCGTCTCATTACAAGCTGTTGAACATGGCACCGTCTGAAAAGATAATTCACAAGCTATCCTTCTGTACGTTCTTTTCCTTTAAAATTATGTGTTCACGTTTTGCTATTTTCCCTAATTTTACTTCCAAAGCAACCCAGAAAGGTGAATCAAAGCCTTAATTCGATCAAAGGACGTCAAATGAAAAACTACGGCTTAGAACGTTATTAGGGATTGCCATCTGCCTTGATCAATGCCCGTCAGATCTTTTGTTAGCTAAGAAAGAAATTCACATCCCGATACTTTTTAAAGCAAAGTAGAAGAATAATTTCGGGATTTATGAGGATAATATAATTATAATACTGAGTGATACAGCCAAACAAGTAGAGCCTAACACCTCATTGGTTCGCGGTTTCCGACATTATTCAAATTAAAAGTTGCAGCTACTAATGCTTAGCACCTTTTTTTGTGTCATGATTTTCTGAATTGAAAGAAGGCGAAGGACATTTTGCGAGAAGTCTTCGATGAACGCTGGTATTCATTTAAGGTATGATAAGCTTGCTTTGACATAATAATGCTCAGTCCTGTTATCTGTATGAATATGAAGCTATTGAAACTATACTCATGTCAAGATTTAATGTCAGCTTTATTGTACGAGTTTGTTGAATTTCTCAGTAGCTTCATTTATCCTCTATTGAATTACAAGCAATAGATGTAACATTAATAGCAATTGTCCTCCAACTGAATGTTTTGCTCTGGTTCCGTTTATAATATAATATGAAACGTGGATTTAATTTGTGCTATAACCTGCGAAAACTGGCACAAGCGCTATTCAAGTATCTTAAACAAGTGGCTTTTTTTTTTATTGTTCAGTGTTGTTGTTGTTGTTGTTGTTGGATCGAAAGAAACTATGAATGCTACCTAGCGTACTAAATGACTGGTAATGTAAGAAAAGAACGATCGAATTTATGTCATCCATAAACCCTTTCGAGGTCTTTCGAGGTAGTTCAGTTCCGAACAGTGTCGTGAAGGGTGAATACTGTACATGTGCACGCACACGGAAACATTCCGAATTTAAGTTACGCTTACAATCATTACGCGTACGAATTAAGTTGCGCGTACGTTTATCGCGAGAGTTTTTACAGTTTTGAGTGAGCAGTTGTTGTGTTAGAGGTTTGTTTCGTTAAGAGTTTCCCGTTCTACCGATTTGGAAGTGTTTTGGCTGATTACCGCTGCGTTTTCCGCTCGACCCTGCCATATTTCACGGTAGCCTTGAGAACTAAATGTAAATAAAGAATATTTACAGCATTTTTTCTCACACTTATTCGGTTATTTGAATAAAACTTAGATGTGAATGGAAATAATTCATTTTATCCAGATTTTTAAACAATAGTGTGTACTGACTAACACTCACTCCAATTTAGCTTGTGAACAGTGGAGCTAGTCCGGGTGAAGGCGAGCAGTCTGGGGAGGAAAAATGGCGCTCGACGAATTGCTTTCGCGCTTGTCTGGAGACTGTTCACAGGCTAACTGTTCAGGTCTGCACTTACTGCGTTCAATTTCGAGAAAACAAACGACTTCTTACTTGTGCCCTTCGGTTTGCTTCCCGGAGCTGCGCAGCCAAATAACCTTTGCATTTTTACGGGTTTATCTATTAAACCCTGTGAGAACATGGCAGAGCACGTTAGAAAGGCCATCAGCAAAACTATTTCTACAAGGTCAACAATTCTTCCATCCAAGTGAATTGACAGAGGACACTGCAAGTAGTTAGCTGTTCTACGAGGCCACGGGGCTTAAGCCCGGTTAGCAAATGAATTCCTCAAAATCATTGACTAAATCCGAGTTAGGCAGCTGAGAAATATTCTTGGTACAGTAACACTAGCCTTTTGGCCAGTAAGTCAGTATACCTGGATTCTATTACTTTCAGATCAAGTCAGTCATTATAATTGATGATTCTCAAACTCGTTTATCACTGCATACATTGTTTACCAATATTGTCTTGTGCTGTCACTTATTGAGGTCGCAAAAGCGAACACAATGTTCGCATTCTCTAATGCGATCCTGATTCATATTTTTTATCCTTCCTGGTTTTCCCAGAGCAAAGCAACGAGTCAAAGTGAAGAAAGTCTAATTTACAAGGCAAATCTTGCAGTATGAATACAAACAACGCTATTCAATGTTACGTTTTTAACAGGCGTGGATAGTCCGAGCTTCACCGCCTGAAAGGAAGGTAATGAAAGAATGTAGGGTACAGCGCCCGTAAATTAAATGTTATTTCTTAAGAGAGCATGTTTTAAGAAGTATCATATTTTCTTTGTCCAGTGTATAGCAGGAAAGAACTGACATCACTGGTGGCCTTTCTCCTTTTATTTTGCCAAACAGCATCAAGTTCGGTATCCAGGTAACTGCTTTAAACAAGTCTACGCGTCATTTTATGTAAACGTCTATACATGTAAATCATACGCTTCAAACGAAAGTCAACCTGTCTTACTTCTGTAAGGTATTTGTTTTTGGTTTATTCAGCTTACTTTGGATTTCCACAGTACTGTATTGCCAACGAGCCTCTTAAATTGAAGCGAAACTTAAAAGTTTTGTAAGCTCCAAATCAAATTTACCTTTATTTTTGGAGTACAGAGATTCCAATGAAATAAAAGTAATATTGCCAAGTACTTTTTCCCGACTTGACGGAGAAAAGTACACTGCGACGTAGTTCGCCATGTTGATCATGTTTAATGATAGTGAACACCACTTCACATTGGAAAGTGTAATGAATAATCATCATGGACCATTCGGGTCCCGCGAATTTCTATGTCCATGAATAAGTATAACTGTTGTCAATTGATTTCCCATTTCATAGGGACAACTCGACACAAGTCAAGCTGAAAATTCATGCTAGTTCAAGTTTAAAATGTAGATGTTGAAGCCCTGATCTGTTCATTACTCAGAAGTCACTCAAGAAGGTTGACAATTTAGAAGGTAATAAATTATTCCCCCTTTTGTGGTTGCTTAATTTTTCTTTTTAATTTTCAGGTGAACCGATAACTGTCAAAGTGGGGATAGAAGTAGTTTACATAGGGAATTTTCAAGAGTCCCATTTCATAGGGACAACTCGACACAAGTCAAGCTGAAAATTCATGCTAGTTCAAGTTTAAAATGTAAAATTAAAATGTAGATGTTGAAGCCCTGATCTGTTCATTATTAAGAACTCACTCAAGAAGGTTGACAATTTAGAAGGTAATAAATTATTCCCCTTTTTTGTAGTTGCTTAAGTTTTCTTTTTAATTTTCAGGTGAACCGACAACTGTCAAAGTGAGGATAGAAGTAGTTTACATAGGGAATTTTCAAGAGTCAGACATGGTATAATGTTTTTGTGAAATTTTGTTCAAATTTCTTTGTCTTGTTCACCTCATACTGAGATTTTTGTCTGTAGTCGTTGGCAAGAAGGACGGGCGGGCCTTATGACTGACAATTTGAGTGGGCTTTTGCGTCGAGTTAAAAGAGCTCTGTATTTTTTTTTTTTTTTTTGAATTAAAAAGAAAAGACGAAACCTCGTAATGATCTTTGTTGATGTTTGATCTTTTTTGATCTTTGATGATCTTTGTTGATGTTGTTGTCATCTTCGATTACTCGTTCTCGTTACGTTGCTGTTAACCTTTTCGTTCTCTCAGCACGTATGAGATCAATAAACGAATCGTTTCCCAAGCTTGACGCTTCTGTCTGCACGCTGATGATCTGTGACTGGCTCAAGCCCTTGTTTTGCTAACTGTAACCATCTGCTTCTATTTTCTTTCTGTCTATATTATGCTGCAGGCTTTCACTCTAGACATGTGCTTCCGCCAGTATTGGCAGGATTCCAGATTAGCCTACAACAAGCCAAACAAGCAAATCACGTTACCAGGCAAAGTGGCTGACCGACTTTGGCAGCCTGACAGGTACTTTGAAAACAGCAAGAAGGGAGAGTTGCATAAACTTACTACCCTAAACAAGGTTGTAGTAGTCAAACCTGATGGGGGAGTATATTTCACCTTAAGGTATATAACTGGTATTATTTTTAAAATACTATTTATTTTGCTCTTGTTGCATATGGGGTAATTAAAAGACAACAGCTGAAATGGATTCTTGAAATCTTGAAATGCCATTCGCGATTCGATAATAAAAGACGGAAATATGGCTTATCGAACTCTTTCTCGTAAACGCTTAAAGCCACATCAAGGGTGTTTTAATCAGGTTATACGGCTGCTATGGTAATTCTTATGTCTTTAAAATTGCATGAATTGTTCCCCAGTGGTTGGGCATTTGCCTGCTGCCATTTTCGTAGCGTCAACTGAGAAATAGTAGTTGTATTGATCCATAAAGGTAAAGCTTTAAAAACTGCTGGACACTATTGCCAGCCACGTGTGACGTGCCATTAATAATTCTGCTGAATTCAATCTTTTTAGGATCGCTCTCTCGTGTCTATGTGCTATGGACTTTCCAAACTTTCCCATGGATCGTCAAACGTGTGAATTAAACTTTTTAAGCTGTAAGTATGCTAAAATAAACAACAGTTTGCTGTAAAACATATGGATTGTACGGGTCTGTAAGTCTTCTCGAAATTTCATCCTAATTACAGCTCAGGTAAACCTCTATAATGTCTTCTGGTTAGGTTACGAGGTTTGAATGTCTTTTAAGTTGTGTCAATACGTTCTAAGTTACACGTCTTGAACACCACCACGAAATATCCTGGCTGGGAGTGGGATCGGTCAAACAAGTCATCACGATCTAGTGTCGTCACGAAAGTGTAGTTTTCATTGCTGCCTAATGATGTCGTTTGGCGATGGGTCTTTTTATGAAGATAGAAATTCTCGCAAAGCGTTGTAGCTCTATTGTCCAACATGCGATCGTGTGAACTTGGGAAGTGAGAAGCAAGTTTAAGAGAGGAGAGGTCTGTGTCGCTTGGTACAAAAAATGTATACTCTCTGGCATATTAATTTGAATTAACTGATTACGATGATGGCGATAGGAACGCAGAGAACCTACAGTTGAATGCAAACTGTAAGCTAGCAGTTGCGGGACTTGTGCCTCAGAAAAGTGTGCTATGATTTGTTATAACTTCAATTTATTTTGTAGTTTTCGTACTTTTTATGCACAATTTTAAGCATACTTTTACTAATCATGAATTATACCTTCTCGATTAATCCTCTGCTTGATTTCTAACATTTTGTTGTTTGTTTTCTTAGATTCTTTCACTACAGACTCGGAAGATATCGTCTATGACTGGAAAAGAGATCAAAATGTCACTTAGTCAAAACAGCAAGAAATTGCTCAATTTGCCTTAAGCTCAGTGACCGTTCAACGGAAAATCAAATTCTATTCACCTGGTATGGCTAAGTCAAACTTTAAGTCATAACTAATAAATGTTTGGCTACTGGTGAACAATTAGTAGACAGTCAACTGTGTTCCACTGGAAATCTGCGAATCTTTTTGTTCTTGCATTGTTCAAGTTCTAGTTATAGTTATATGGTCTCTGATTCTTCAGAGTGTCGGCCTGGAATGGCGGCTGATTATATCCAGAATTTTTCATATCACAAACATTTTTTCTTTCGCGGGTAATTACTCACTTCTTGGGGTGACATTCGTCTTCACTCGACGCCTGGGTCACTATCTTACCACGTGTATATTCCAGCTATATTTATTGTCCTGATGTCATGGCTGTCGTTTTTCGTCGACCGTACGTCTGTCCCAGCTCGAGTGTCGCTCGGGATTACGACTGTTCTTACGATGACTACGCTGTTGATCGGATTTGGTCAGGGGTCGTTACCTGTGGTGTCGTATGTTAAGGCAGTGGATTGGTACCTTATTGTTTGCTACACACTTGTAATTGGTACTTTTGCAGAGTATGTACTTGTGAGTTATATAGAGATGATGTCACATCACCAAACAGAAGGATCTAGTCATGAAGCGGTGAGGTTTTATATCTGCTGGTGTCTATATGTAGTAGTAGTAGTAGTAGTAGCAGTAGCAGTAGCAGTAGCAGTAGCAGTAGCAGTAGCAGTAGCAGTAGCAGTAGCAGTAGCAGTAGCAGTAGCAGTAGCAGTAGCAGTAGCAGTAGCAGT
>Ga0126339_10000536_pt1 | contig 21485 bp, 11 predicted proteins | sample OrbTmetagenome_2_FD_92532 | JGI IMG/M metagenome (GOLD analysis project Ga0126339, IMG submission 92532) | Coral microbial communities from Petempiche,Puerto Morelos, Mexico - Orbicella T R C metagenome | ecosystem: Host-associated > Invertebrates > Cnidaria > Coral | place: Petempiche,Puerto...
CCTCCGTTTCTCTGACCACGTGACCAAAAGAAACGGAGGCTCTGGGGACGAGAATGGTCAGCACCAAGAATCGCGACCCGATTTTCTGAGCATGTGCAGAGTATTCGTTTCGTATTTTCAGCCAATCAGATTTGTCAGGTTCTAGAGCTACGACATATATTCCAGCTTGTTATATGGATAGCTCCGTGAGCGGGAGAGATGATCGAAATCCTGCACTGTGACTGGCTACCCGAGCGTGTAAGAAATATGGGTTATTTGACAAGCTTGTTCGGTCAAGATGGCTGGATATTGGCCTCGTTCTGTATTTTTGCGAGTTTATGGACCGGGACGCACTCTCGGTCCATAACCTCGCAAAAAGAGAATGAAGCCAATATCCAGCCATCTTGACCGAACAAGCTTGGTCAGTAAAGGATTTATTATGTGGCTTTTGGGGAAACTTTTCTTACGGGACACGGCGGGTAGTCCCGAGCGGGCAAGATAACTCTATCTTGCCCGCTCGGGTAGCCAATTACGGCGCAGGATTTGATTCGTCTTGCCGGCTCACGGAGCTAGCCATATAATAAAGTGCAATGTCGCCCGCTCGGGACTACCCGCTGTGTCCCGAGGTAAAATTTCTTCGAAGCCCATATAATAAATCCTGTATTAACCAAACTTGTTCGGTCAAGATTGCTGGATTTTGGCCTCGTTCTTTTCTTGCGTTTTTACGGACCTCGACTCCGTCTCGGTCCATGAACACGCAAAAAAAAAAGAACTTGGCCAATATACAGCCATTTTGACCTCACACTTGATCAATAACCCATATATATCTGCATGTAAGTTTTGATATAAACGTGTCCACTCCTTCCAATTCCTGATTACCACTGGGATCTACTGACGGTTTCGTCAAAGGGTGAAAGCAGCACTACCCCGCACTGAGCAGTGGGAAGTGCGCTGGTCTCTGATTCGAACAGTCCGGGTTAGAGCCTTGGCCAGAGTCATCGCGTTCTGTTCTTGAGCAAGAATGTTCTCTCACAGTGCCTCTGTCCACCCAGGAGCACAAATCTTTTCATCCGGCCGCCAAACACAAGTAAATAAACTTACAAGTTTTAACAAAACAAGTGCATTTTCTATCAATAAATAATTTAATCTATTTTCATTTGCACAACCATCAATTATATCATTATATACATTGGACGATGCTAAAAGCAATACCTACAATCTAACAGTCAGTATTTATAATACCAAAGGCGATCAGTCTACTTAATTAATTTCAAGGAATCGATTGACAACAGTTTCAATGCGCCCTATCAAATTACTAGATTGGTAATAAAATCAGTTTGAATAATAATAGTGAATATATACATATGTGAATAATATATCATCTCCGAGATCTACAGTGAAATTGAAATCATTTTATCTTCTTGGCGTGTGTAGTAGAAACGGACTCTCCAAATTGAGAGACAATCACAACGTTGCCATACTTAAATATATTACGTTATCATTCAAGTAATCAAAGTTACAAATTTCGTATAAAAATATATCCGGTATTTTCTCCAAGAAATAGAAGTGCTAAAATGCTACCACCACTACTACTACTTCGACATGTAAGAATGTATGAATACTGCAAAAGTTTCTCTCGTGTTCCTGGCAGTGTGAAACTTTGTAACATTCCTCCGTAACAGCCGTGACGACAAATTCGATATGACCGTGTACCGTATATTAAAGGCATTTCTGACTATGTACAGCACTACCATCGGTGGAAATCAATATGTCCTCTCATTTGTCTTGACGTTTTTGTAGCAATTAAAGTATTGCGGGGGGCGACACGCGTGACTGCTGTGTTGTGTTACTTGTGACTGCAAGTAATTAGAGCAAATGACGTACGAGTTGTTTTTTACTGAAAAGAACGCTGCGATTTACACTACTTAGCTTCATACCTTAATATATTTAGATTATGGCAGGATGTGAGAGCATGACTGACTAAATTGGAGCAATAACCATAGTTTAGAGAAGCATAGGGTGGTGATTACTGTTTATCGCCTATTTGCTTAAGTATGGCATGCAATCGTGAACACCCCTTGGAAGTTCTTAATATCAAGAACTAGTCAGGAAGTACATTAGACTTAATTTGTCAAGTTATTATGATCTTCTCGCCTCGTTGACGCTGAAACTGCTCGGCTAAGTTTTCAAACCTCTTCGCTCCTTGAACTGCTAGGGCTGCGGCCTTAAATTTTCTCCGCGCTTCGGGGTTTTCACCAAGGAACTCGCAGCCAAGAGAGTCGACCCTGTGCTTAACCCACGGGTGTGATAATACCTCCTCTGCGCTATAACGCTCGTTGTGATTCACAACGAGAAGTTTCGAGATCAGATCTTTAGCTTCGTTGGAGACATTATCCCAGTAGGGAGATAAGAACTCGTAATCTCCCTCCATGATCAGGTCGAACAATTCATCTTGATCTTTCTTGGCGCTGCGGAATGGCGGGAAACCACAGAGCATGATGTACGTGATGACACCCGCTGCCCACATGTCGACTTTGAGCCCGTACCCAGCCTCTTCCAGGATTTCCGGCGCTACATAAGTTGGCGTGCCACACACCGTAAATATCGGCGATTTGACCACCATGGCTAAACCGAAATCTGCCAGTTTCAGGATAACTTGCCCATTGGGTTTCTTGTGGACCTGCAACGAGATGTACAAAATTAGAAGATAAAAGTAGCCGTATTCAAGTAGAATTCAACAGGAGCTCACATGAAACAGATATAAGAGAGAAGTGCGGGGAAAAATAGCACAAAGCCGCAATTAAGAACAATCTCTCTTCTCGTTCGTTTTTACTTTTTGTCAAACCTCTGATCTCTAAAGACACCACTCAAGCTGAAACACAAAAATAAAGTTCAATTTTTTTGCGTCCGCTTCGCGACCACACTCCCGCTACACGCTCGACCTCGCGCGCTCGGAGTAATATTACTCGTTGGCAAAAAAAAAAAAAAAACAAATAAAACAAAGCAAAACAAACAGAACGTCTGTAGACAGACTCCTGATCTCTCATTCTGAAGACTGGTCCCTACCATTTGAGAACTAGTCTTCTACAAGGCCAGGATGGAGTGATTCGGAAAATATACACTAAGGTTTCTTAAAACTAATTAATTTTAGGAGCCATCAGATCATAGGCGTACGGGCACCTTCGGACTTAGGGGGGCTGTGACTTCCTTGCCCGAAAAACTGCGCAGTGCCCGAATGCGTGAGTGTTCAGTGAAATCGGGATTTAAACGCACTCAAACTGCATGAAAAGCAAAACCGTTCACAGTTCTCACATCAAATGAAACTATTGTAATTCCAAAAAATAATAGTTGTATTGAGGCTTGCCTACTCAATGACCTCTATCAACAGTCTCAATCTAGAAAAGTCTAAAACTTATTAAAAGATAAAGATCTTCCTTCCACGGCATTCGTTCAGTAGACTACGAGTAGTACCTCTTTCGCTTAGTCCGTCATGTGTGACGCAAAAGAAAACCGCGAGAAAAAAATGGCGGCCATTTTTTTCTCTCGGTTTTCTTTCGATTTCGCGCGGCCATTTTTTTCTCGCGGTTTTCTTTCGCGTCACGCACGACGGACTGAGCGAAAGAGGGACTACTCTTAGTCTATTCGTTCAGCGATCGGCAGATCAGCAACAGAGACATTTGTGTTTCAAGATGGACCGTTTGGACGTGATACAGAAGCTGGGGACTCTAATCGAAACCAGCGTCACGATATACTCGAGACGTGCTAAGAATAAAAGGAGGCGTTGCTAGACATCCTTGGAAACAGCCTTGTTTTGGCCACAGGAGACTTGCAGCGTACACCGCAAACCTTCTATGAATTCAGAAGCAGCGTAACTATGATGCTAAACAACATGGACGTAATAGAGGAACACCTCCTAAGAAAAATTCGGGAAAAAATTTTAAACACCCATTTGTTGAAACATTACAAAAGGCTCTTTTCAGAGTCACCACATAATCAAAAGTTTTGGTCTTCGTTCGTAATTTGTAATGCTTTATCTCAAGTGTCGTCGTATTGCCAGAAAAATTACATAATTTCCGTAGCTGGGGGGCCTGCAGCCCCCATCGTCCCCTCCCCACCTTCCCCAGCTCGTACGCCTATGCATCAGACGATAGTGTAGAGGACTTGCTCTTCAAGTCAAAGTATTGGGCATTGAATCTATCCTATTCTCTCCCTTACAACTAGCCTTGTATTTGATTCAGAAACTATCTTATTCAAATGTCAAGTTAGTTCTACCTCTTACATCTATTTGTTAATCGTGAACTACTTTTATGCATGCCCTGTGAAAATATTTTACTAACCAGGTCACCCCATTTCAGTTCAAGTGCATGGCTTTGAGCTGAACCGGTGTAAAAACACGTTTTATCACTGATATCTATATCAAAGGCAGTATTTTCAAGAAAGATTCAGTCAAGTGGCCATAAAATTAAAATTGAACCTTGTGTTAACGATCGAGATAAAATTAGCCTCTATACAGCCTAGCCATCTGCTTTGCGACTGGAAAGAGAGAAAGTTAAATATGGTTGTCATGGTTTCATCAAAACTTGATTTGTAAAGTCAAATTATTCAAACAAAGAGAAGTTTTTATGATGAAACCAAGGCGTAAATTGTTTGATTTAAAAGCAAAACGGCGATGTATTGTCCTTCCTTTGTATTGAGCAATACAAAGAAAAACATTTACTCCCTATACACACGTTTTATATTTTGGGCCATTATCAAAATTAGACGGTATTAAAAACAGATTCCGGCGACCTACTGTCTCCAAGAATTAGAACTTCCCTTTAATACTTACCAGCAGATTTTCAGGCTTTAAGTCGCGGTGCACGATCTTTCTCTTGTGTAAATAAGCCAGCGCTTTAGTAATGTCTTTGACGTAGGTCCGCGTGACAGCTTCAGTAAACTTGACCGAGGATGAAATCGCGTCAAATAGATCACCTCCTTTGATTAACTCCATGACAAGGTAGATGTGTCTGGGAGAATCATAGTCTTCGTACATTCGCACAATGTTCGGGTGCTTGCATCTTCTCATGATATCTATTTCGTCCCTTATCATTTGCTCCTTGCCTCGTACTTTAGCTTTGTCGACAATTTTCAACGCGAATTCCTTCTTGGTTATTTTATCGATGCACTGACGCACGTCGGCAAAATTGCCGTCTCCAATTTTCTTGCCCATGTCATAAACATCTTCAACAGTTTTGTCCGTTATCGTACCGTATTTTATCTCGTCCTCCGACAAAATTCCACTATCGTCCCTTGATGTTTTCTTCCCGAGTCTTTTACTCAACGACACTTTCCTCTTTGGTTTGCTAACATCGCCTGACTGATTTAAGTTGCTGTGATTTTGCGATTCGTTTAGCTCTTCATTTGCTGGTTGAATACCCAAGCCATTATCGTCGTTGCTAGCGATTGGGACCTCTCCGGTTTCTTTATTCTCCTTCTCCGATTTTGAAACTAAATTAGTGTTACCTATTTGAGGCAGTTTGAAGTTGTTCTGAGGTCTTTTCTCGGTGTTCCTTGCGTGAGTGTTTTTCCCACGTGGAGAACGCTTAGCCGCGTTCGGGTTTCCCAGCACGTGGGTTTTGTTGTCTTTATTATTAATATTCTCTGGTCTCGGTTTGTTCTCAACTTTTGAATGAATGTCAGGCAGCTTTGGAAGTTTGCTCTCTTCAATCGTGTTAAACGATTTAACAACGGGTTTCATTTGCTCGGCATCCTTGGCCTTTCTTTGTTTATAATGTAACATTCCTTCGTTACCACCTTTCGATTGTTTTCGTTTATCGCTCTGCTTTTTCGAGCCTCTCTGCTCAAAATCCTCCATTATGTCAACGATATCGTCAGAACTGAATTTCTCGCTTCCCACAGCTATAAATATGTTGTTCTCGTCGCGAAACAACTCAGCCACCTCGCGAATTTGCTGTCCGGAAATTGTGTATAATTTTCTAGGTGCACTCAAACCTCCTGTATTTCCAAGCGAACTGCTTACTTCGTCGAGAACTTGTTCGAGGGTTTGTGCTGTCCTTTTGTTTAAAAGAACTTTAACAACCGTGCGAGGTTTGTGTGGACCGTTTCTGATAACTTGTACCATTTTAGGCTTGATGCTAACCCTGCTGCTGTCACCTAAACCTCGCTGTCTTGAAGGTTCAGCCATTCTTGCGACACCCACTGGTCGACGTTTGGGCTCGCTTTGGGCCATCCTTATATCAGGAAGATCAATCTGATGTCTTGAGCTCCATTGGGCCAGAGGAGGCTTTCCACCGTACGATATCTTCTTTAGGCTCGAGTGCGACGAGCATACGTAAGCTTTGCCGTCAATTAACTGATCCAAAGTGTCAACTCTGGCGCCACTCTCAAGGGAAAACAGATATCGGACACCCAGGGGCAGATCTTTGAAGTACGTGAGACGACAGAGCTCGTTTAGAAGTATATCGACGCTACGGAATCTTCTCGGAGTAATAACCATTACCTGACCTCTGAAATTGCGATCACCGTTAATGTAGAAAGTGACTTTCTTCGATCCTTGGCCAACATCGTGATCGGAGCGGCCGGGAAAACTTGCTTTAGTTGTCGCCATCTTTGATCGGTGTCAGTCAGTGCTTTCTATTTGTGATCATAACAGTGCCGTCGTTTAGTTGTGATTGAAAAGCTACGAGAATAAATCCTTGTCGATGATTAATTCCAACATGACCGGTGATAGACAGAATAGGAAATCGTCTCTAACGTTTAAGGCAAATTAAAATACACCGTGTAATTTCGCCGGCAGATCGAACGATTGTTTATCAGTTAAAATCCATACTATTGCGATTTTCGAGAAGCTACTGTGTCATACTTCTCGGATCTTGAACAGAGAACAACTGTAAGCCATCAGCAAACGAAATCGAGATGTGTTGCAAATGTCAACCTCATCGCAACAACACAAATAGAGCCCAGAGTTTACTAGTCATTGCATCACAAGCGCGCATTTCAATCAGCGCGCGCGTGTACACTTATTTATTGTGTTGCCACGCAACGAATTTAATTTACAGCCGGAGACCTGCAGGAGCTCATCACATCTGTCAACATTTCAAATTTAAAATTCAATAAAAAGTGGCACATTGCAAGCGCAGTCTGAAAGAAAGTACCTTAAATTAAAGAAAGGAAAGTGTAGTTCTCAGAAAATTCTTTCTAAAGCGAGATACAAGATGGCTCAAGGTGTTTTTCAAATCGTATCTATAGTCACGCAACGCCTGTATGCAGAGTTGTCACGATTATCTAGAACTGAAATCGTCATATGTAGATCTGCCTGCCAGGCTAGATTGTTCAAAGAAGTTGGCAATTTGGGATCCAAGAAAGACCAAAAAACGTCGGCGAGGTGTAGCTGTGTGTAACTTACCCTATTTATTTCTATTCAGTGAAAATTATAGGTACTCTCAGGAAATTTTCCTGAAGAAAGTGAAAGGGATTGTACTTGTCCAATTTTGAAGCTGGAAATACACATACAGACTATCATATCTTAGCTTATACGCCATATAATGGTACAGTCTATGGGCAGTGAATTTATCTTGAGCACAGCGAACGCGAAATTCACGAAACCAGCGCAGTTGAACCGCGGTAAACGCGCGAGCAGCTGGCGAAAAGAAAAGGACCGAGCAGTTTAATTTATAGATCGTTTTCATGTTACGTCACCATTTTCTAAAATCGAAAACTAAAGAGCCACCAAAGTTTTTATCCCCATCAGGCATAAGAGGGGTAAACTTACATCTGTTTACAATGCTACAGCTCAATCGTGAGCTTCGTTTGAAACCTACGTACTTTGAATTTCAGAGTTATGGCGGTGCGTGACACAAAGCTACAATCGCATTTGTCGGAAAATATATACCTCTCTCATGATTTTTAGCTTTTTTTAGAAGTTAGATTATTCGGAAAAGTGCTTGTATAAATGTTTGCTTGTTCAGTACAGATAATCAGTCGCCTAGACAACCAAAGTAAGTTCCAGATGTTTACACTATTTTCCGGCCGCCATATTGGTGCACCACAGAGGTGCACCAACATGGCGTTTCCAAACTGGACTCTGTAAATTTCTGCGAAACATTTCGACAAATATCTGCAGTCTGGGAAAACGCACAAACCTAAAACTTGGAGAAGTGTCTTCTCTATCTGTTTCCTATAAGATCACAATATCTTGACTTTATCCTGGTTTTCGATTTATTTTTTATTGCGTGACAGTGAAAACGATCTATAGGGAGAATCAAATGACAGTATAATGATTTTTAAGAGTTTACCTGCTTTATGTAATTTCACGAAGACGCTGAAACACCAGACGTTCTCATGTTTTTCTTTGTTTTATTGCCATTTTAAAAACGTTAGCGACATGATGCTCCTTGTAACACGATACTTTTTCGTGCAAACGTTCGTTCATACGGGAAACCAAAATTTGAAAACTAATTATGTTGCAATTTGAGAATTGGAATCTTATTGAAAACTGTTACATTAGAAATACTAGTCATGCCACAAAGTAGAAATAACAATGAGGTACCTGACCACAGTGTTTGTCCTCCCTTAATACTCACAATCATTTTATTTTTTCATTCTAATTTTTTACTTCTCCAAAGGGGGTAGCTAACACAATCCACCCCCCTTACGTCTGCCTCTGAAAATATTAAGAGCCTGGCTTTATGGTTCACAAATTATGCCATCCTCTTATGACATGCAGCAAGACTGTGGTGACAGGACGAATTTGCTACTCGACCTAGGCTGAATTTCCCCCTTACCTAGTGGGCAGGTATGGATCAGAGCATTTTTTTTGCCCCTAATGGAGGCTATTGTTTATATGGAGAACGCAAAAGGCGATGCGTGATCGCAGAGAAAACTGAGAGGAAGGAACCGCGCGTTTTTCTTGTGCTTGTTGAGGTCATCAGTGAAATCTAATACTATTCATTACCAGGTAGATATCTCTTTTAAAGAGCAAGAAAGACTCACTCTTGGCAGTTGAAGGGTTAAGTTTCCCGGTCAAGGAAAGTCAAACACTACAATTAAAACACTTTCTAAATATCTTTACTGATGTCAGGAATTGGAAAACGAGGCTGGAGGGTCAAAATTCGTATTCTTAATTTTTATTTTTTCAGTGTTAACCACAGATTGAGGTTTCTACAGGTTAGCTAGCTTTCATAATCTCCAGCTCAGTGACTTCCTGTGAGTCGGGGCATTAGCTTAGTGTACTAAGTTGGCACCTGCAAGACGCCTAAGAGCTTATATGTCTTATATTGTCGTATTTCTGGCCGTATAACAATCTTTTCTTGTACCAGTGTCCTGATTCGTAAAACCACACTGATGAATAATTTCCTAGTTCTGCGTTTTACTATTTCCAAATACATTTTGTACGCCGATTAAAACCAAAAACATGCGCGCATTCGAGCGTTCTCAACAACGCACACCGCGAGACTAAACTGTCAAAAGTTTTGTGTTTCTCGAAGGTCAGTCATGGCGGTGCTACCAGGGAGTTGTGGGTAGAGGCTGTTGAACAGGCAAGGTAAGCAGTAAGTTTATAGTCTCGATTAACTTGCTGTGGTAGTGAAATAGCGTGTTATTTCTCGACGCCGCTGATATACTGCAGGCTATCATCTTGTTGATCTCTCCCCTGATGGCCTGCAGTACTCGAGCCAGTCTTGGTGAGCAGTGGAATGCCATCCAGCGGTCTCCATCCACAGCCAAAGTAACGAAAGGTTGTGGGGCTGAAGGTGTGGGACCTGGAACACAATCAAGGAAAAGTTAATTTCTCCCCTACATCCCCTTATTTATTCAATTTTCAACAATAGAAATCAGATCAGTCTTTTCTCACGCAAAGCTAAATGATTAGTTGATTAAAATGACTGGAAAAAAATTTGGGGTGCCCGAGCTCGTTAGTGAGCTATAGCCATTTTTCAACTGACAGAACTCAATATCAAGGCAAATTCGCCATGTTTTCAATGTGCGCGTGCACGAACGCGCACTAATGACGCCATAAATCATTCGCAGTAAGGATGCGCAATACAAAAGTAAGGAATCACCTTAACATGGAAAGTAAAGGCGTTTTTGTGCATGAACTATTATTAGGTGTCTTACTACCACAGACTCTAAGGTGATGTTACCAAAGTACCCATACATACCATGATGCATTTCACGCACGTCCTTTCCAGAAAAGCATATTAAAGCTACCGGGTGAACCATGCTACTGTCCCGGATGAAGACTTGTGTGGACTTGACCTGCGCAAAGCCGAACAAGAAAAATTGCGATGAGTTTGTTTACGTATAAAATTAGGGCCGTTCTCTTACTTTTTCTATGATGTTCGAGCAGGAAGGAGAAAAGAGACCTTGCCGAACAAAAACTGGGGTCGAGTGCCCATTCTCCCGCGCTCCTCCACTGTCGTCCCCAGGGCGCCTTTTTACCTTCCAAGAGAAAGGTGCCCTGGGGACGAGATTTGCGCTCCTCGTCACAAACTTTCGCCCGGCCATTTTTCCCACTGCCTTTTTTCTGCTACCAGCTTGACGAGATGAGAAAAAGTACAAAATGCATTAAATTTCGTAGTTTCGAATGACTTCCCTCGAATTACATCAGGTTATGTATAGACGCGCGCAATTTAAAATTTTCGGAGTGGCTGCTGTATTCTTATTTCTAGAAACATGTCCTACGATGTATATTGAAAGAATTCTTATCACCTTGTCGTGATACACAAGCCACTGACTGATAAACTGTTTCTCGTCAGAGTTCACTGAGGACGGATGCAAAGCCACTCGTCCATCAGATCTGCAAAGATAAACAAAGGGAGAAGCGTCGAACAAGAACAACAGCCCAACAACAGTTACAACAACAACACCACTTACAAGAACAACAACAGTGACGACTTTCACTCCAGATGATACAAGACAGATCAAGTAGTTAAACTAAAAAAAAGCATGTGAGCTCATACGCGTTCTGGCTACTAAGTTTATTTTTGACCCAAACTAAACCAAGCATAGCGTGATTTACGCAAGGCTTACAAGCGTTTTTAAGCGGTTGGTACAGGAAGTGTTTTCACACACTTGCGACAGGTTGTATGTTCTCCCGAGCGCGCTTAGCACAGGTTGTATGTTTTCCCGCGCAAAGCATAGGTGTGTGTTTTCCCTCGCAAGGTAGAGGTTGTATGTTTTCCCGCGCAAGGCACAGGTTGAATGTTTTCCCGCGCTGGGTGCAGGTTATATGTTTTCCCGCGCTTGGCACAGGTTGTACGTTTTCCCGCCATTAGCACCAGTCGCAACTTTTTCCTTTAAGTCGTTTGGGATCTGACCGTTTCATTCTGTTATCTGCGTTTTTGAGGATTGGCTTAAGGTGATTTCACTGGTTTCGGTCATGTTTTACAAAAGTCGTGAAACCTGACCTTCCTCAACCACATTCACTAACACTCCATTATTTTTACTTTTCCACGCGTGAGGTGGAGAAACGCACATGCTACCTTACTTACTTGGTTCGAAAAGCCACCCTAACTCGCTTCTTTCCACCCCGCCCTTTCGACTCCAAGCCAAGGCCGACTTTGACAGCATTAGGAAACAGACCAGCGCACAGAATGGCCTGGAGAAAATAACAAAAGCTTGCTATTATACATGTGACATCATCACCAAAGTGGAGGTAATAAAAAACCGGAGGATATTTTAATTTTTAACTTTTAACTTCATTAACAATGATTTTCCAGCAGTCTAAACTGAGTGTTAACAACGTAAGAAAGTCATTCAGCGCTCCACGTTAGACGAGATACAAACAACAAACCACTACCGCATGATGTATAGAGAGACTTCTGCATTTTAAACTGGGTATTTTTGTCACCTTAACAATAAAAGTTGTTATACCAAATGAGTCAACCACGGTAATAACACGATGTTTTGCCGATTCTGTTGACAAATGAAAAAGCTTTATCTACCTAGCTTCGTACTACATTAAATCTATGTAAACAAAACGTATGTAATACCAACCAGCGTTTGTGTAGTTTGTCCATTAACTTGTCAAAACAATTCCCTTTTTAATTCAGTTATAAATTTGTAATTAGTTTTTCAAGCTATTAATTCTGTCGCAGAACCGCCTTTCTCTCAAGGCGCTTCTTAAGTAAACTCTCACACTTGAACGTAGTCGAGAAATTGGAAAATCTGCACGCAACTTAATCAATCGCTCAGAACTTTAAGTTGCGCAACAAATTAGTGATTATGGCCATGCCATAGAACGTATATACATTGCTTGGGCGTAATGTACAAAGAAATGTAAAAAGATTGGCATATTGGCATATTTTCGTAGAGATGTCGGAAAAACCGTTGCGTGATGTCCCAATCATGACCGTGAGGAGAATAGGTGGCCGCCGTTCCGGAAGAGTTGCAGAAAGGAATTGGCTAAATGTGGGTTCTAGGTTCTACCACTATATTAAATAAATAATTTAAGTCTTTGGCATTTTGATTGTTTGTTTGTTTATCTGTTTTTTGAAGAACTGAAAAACTGAAAAACAAAGCCATTTTGTAATAGGCTAGAAACCTTCTAAAACTATACGCGTAGTGGGCATTTCTCACCTTTACCAGTTCCATGTTCCCAGAGAAATTATTCACCGCGCCACCACTGTTGGTGCTGGGAACTAAGCCTGAGTCCTCTAACAGTCGACTAAATTGATCACGCATACCTACCAAAATAAAATAGCAAAAAAAGCTAACAACACTTCATCTTATAAAACAAGAAACACAACAGAGGTAGTGCAATAATAACACAGCCAATATTTGAGCAGCATTTGGTTGCTTAGATCTCCACAAGCTCAATATCACGTACTACCTGAGTACCCCGGGGAAGTGATGGGTATACTCCGTTACATAAGCTGGATAGGTATGTGCAGCGCCAAATGATCTGGATTTTGAGATGTTCTGGTCTGAATAAGGGTATGTTCTGTACTCTGGTCTGGAATTCGATATGTAGTCTAGGTGAATTTTTTTTTTCAATAAAATCGACGAATTTGAAGTCCTTTTGAACGGTTAACACAAATAGAATGTTTTTAAAACATTCCTGGTTAGCAGTAGCTGACAATATATATAAGCTTAGCAGAAATGCACAATTTTAGAGGTCTGAAATAGGATATCGACCTTAGTGTCATATCTGCTGACAAAAATCAAATATTTCTGGACTGTAATAAGGTACGCGTTTAAAGAAACGAGCTGCTCCCACATCAAACATTTATCGGGATGCCCCTCCCCCTGCTAGATAGTAACAAACCCAACTATACTGGTTTTATTTTGCAGATAAGTGCTCAGTCGATAACAGGAAGCCATAAGAAAGAGATCGGTAACGATGACTAGAAAGGAAATGGAATTAATTTGAACACACTTGTAAGTTTTATGAATGGAAACATTTAATAAGGTGCGAATAAAATATAAAGTTAAGAACTCCTCTTCGCGGTATTGTGATCGCCATTTAAGAAATTTCAAATTAAGGAAAAACCTGAAAAAAAACTCATCTTCACGTTTGCCGGCCACAGTGTAGTCGAAATCTCTTATTACATTCACTACTTTTCATCATTTAGTTAGATTTCAAATCCCTTAATTGAGAGAACACTTCTGTATTTACATTTAGCCTTAAGGCAAAAACAAAACCCCGTGAAAGTGTTCCTAAATTGATCTGACAATTCACGCAACCAGCTGCTACTATTACTTATAGCTTTTTGAGGACTTTGAGGTCGATAATATTCCAGAACATGAAATGAATTAGATTGTTCCACGATATAAAATTAACAAACACAACGAGAAAAACACGCAGGTACAGTAATTCTCTTGGTGGAGCCAGTTTAAAAACAAATAATGCACAATTCTCTTTTTTCCGTTGCCTTTCAATATGATTTTATGCCGTTACGCAAATAACATTTACAATATTTTGTTTCCCGAGGCTCACTCGGGACACTAAACCAGCACTCATAAATGCAAAGAAAATCATAAAAAAGATGGCTGTGACAGAGTCCTGCATCTTTCTGCAAAGTATTTGACGAAACATGACTTGAACAGTGCTCCGTCGATGACAATTTTCTGCCAAAAAACTGCGTTTTACACCACACACAGCAAATTGACGACAAAGGAAATCAAGATTGTAATGAAAAACTTTAATTACGGCACGCTGTACACGTGCCGCCCGCGCCTTGACATTAAAAGGTTTCCCCGCACTTAAAAACGAAAAAAAAGTAAATCACTTTCACCTTTAAACAAAATTGACTATGGCTCGTTGTGGCAAGATAAATGACAAATGAGGAACTCAATAACACCAGGTGCATCACAAAAGACAATTACTAAGAATAGGCCATATCAGCGAGTGACATTCTGTTGAAACAGCCTAGTTTTTACTGTCGACTTGATTAGCACTATGATATCATTACTGCCTTGGAGTAACATCATTGTTTGCTCGCTAAGAAAAGCCGGTGACAGCCAGAACAAATAGCGGAAGTCATTTCGACTCCATTGACGCTAAGATTCGCCTATGTACATTTTTTTTTCACGTTTCAATATTCTCAACACGCAAAAATAAAAACTTGAAGGGGTTCGGCTTAATACAAGAGACCATGGATTGAACTCGTAGTTAGTTTCAGACAATCAACCTAAGTATCGAAAACAAAACACTAAAAACAAAAAAAAACAGAAACACAAACCCAGAAGGCGAAAACGAAGCACCCCAAAAAATCAAAAACGAAACGTCCAAAACTCGAAAACAAAGCAAACCAACTGTCCCATTGACATTTTTCTCAACTACTCCGACAATAATAACTCATTTCCCTTGATCACTATTACTATAAGAGCCAAAAACGTGGGGACGAATGAAAGAAATTTAATCAAGCATTACACCAGTACACCTTGGGGAATTGGTAAGCGGACATTTATGCAATAGGTATTAGCATATACTGTCGATCAAACGTGACTAGCGTGAAAGTTTCAACATTATTTGATGACAGGAGAAGTCAAACAAACATCCTTTATCGATTCTTCATAATGGGGTTTTTATTAAGTCTGAGTCTCATTTATGGTGCAGGGCACAGGTATTGTTTCAAACCCTTTGCATTTTGCTGATAGTTATCTGTACACACAGGGCTACGTGGTTCAAGTCATCCTTCGCTTGATTTACGGGACGATTTCAGCGATTGCCTCTGTACAAGACGTTGGACGCCAAACAAGCAAAGCACTTAAACATGGACAACTCCACCGCCATTGCTCCATCCGTGAAATCGCTTGTAACCAAAATCAACTGCCTTCACTTGGAAGAGGAATGGATCGCTGCAAAGGAGTCACTCGTCAGCAACGTGATCGTGGCTGTGCTAAACTTGCTAACAGCTCTGACAGCAATAATCGGCAACATGTTAATTCTCCTGGCCGTGTCGAGAACGCCGACGCTCCGAACTCCGTCGAACACTCTTCTCTGTTGCCTGGCGTTCGCGGATTTGCTAGTCGGCCTCGTCGTTCAACCGACTTATGCTCTGCAAATGGTCTTCGAAATACAAAGAAACGTTCGATCTTTTTGCATCACCAAGATCATGACATCCGGCTCGCTATCTTGGATTTGCGCGGGAGTTTCCTTCCTGGTCATATCGGCCATTGCAGTCGAGAGACTTCTCGCTATAGAACTACACTTGCGATACAAGGAATTGGTTACCATTCCTCGGATTTTGCTTGTGGCGGTTTGTTTCTGGATCCTTTGCTCGGCTCTGATCATTGCGCACTTTCTGGGCGCCCGGTACAAGACTCTTGTCCTAATCATCGTTATCATGGACGTGTCGTGTATAACCATCACAATGTTCGCGTACCTAAAGATTTACCTCCAGATTCGACACCTCCAGAATAAGACCAGAGATCAAATGCACCTTACTCCGCCCGGAATGAACATCAGCAGCTTCAAGCGGTCCGCAGTCACCATGCTGTACATCATGCTGGTGTTTGTGGCTTGTTACATCCCTTTTCTATCCACGCTAGTGGTCAGGATGCACCAAGGTCGGAGTCTCCGTTTGAACATCATCTACAACTTCACAGCCGCAATCGTTTACATGAACTCTTCACTGAATCCCTTTATCTACTGTTTTCGCAGTAAGGACATTCGTATCGCTGTGTTCAAGTTACTCGGTAGGAAATACACGATTGATTTCAACGGAGATGTTGTTCCAGTTTCTCTCTCCACGCAGAGGATTAACAGTCTCAAGAACTCAACTTTTCAACCCTCACCACCTCTAAATGGATTAGCCGACACTCAACTTTGACAGGGCAAGCTGGAGCCAGCTTGGCTAATTTGTTTAGTCGATTTTGCATGAAAGGTTTTCTGTAAAAACCTCAAAGTACATCTTTGCTCGTTAATTTAAGTAAAAGAACAATTTATTGTTTTTTTTTTTTTTTCAAGTTAGCAGTTCATACTTAAGAAACCTAGAGAAGATTCGCCAGAGGCAAAGCTACATAGTCTTCCAACACTGGGACAGGAATATATTTAGTCAAAAGAGACATGAAACAAAGGAAGTACAAGTATTGTCAAAATGATACAATTTTTTCCGCGTTAAGCTCAGTAAAATGTTGTTTATTTTGTTAATATTTCATTGCATTTTAATATCCTTTTTCTATTTAATCTATGAAAAGAATGAAGAAAAATTGTCTCCTTGTTTGACGCAATAAAGTGTCATAATCTTTGGGTCGCCACATTTTCTTGAAAATTCTAGGGTGCTTGCATCTTTTGCCATTTTTAGAATTGGGGGAAGGGTGGGTGGGTGTCACTCAACGTGCGCGGTCAATGGTCAATGATGAGCTTGGCATGGCTGTGATGTCAGATGATGTCTGTTATTTGGCGATGTAGCGGGCGATATGGTGGAGATCTAATCAAATTATCGCTGTTAATCTGATCAAATTATCGGTGCAAATTTGGTGTAATTCTAACACAGTGCCTGACTGAACCAATAATCGGTGCTTTCGCCACCCGTTCTTGCGATTTTACGACGGATAATACATACATGTACACGTGATCTCCTATGCGGAACAATACGCTACAACATGCGGACATTTTGTGAGTTGCCTAGCTTCGCGTGGTTTTTGCCCTGCCCTGAAATGCTGAAGGGGTAAGGAAAAATACGACGCAACTCGCAAATATCCGCTCTTATTACATGTCAAACCATCAAATAAGGGATCTGTTATTCCACTATTTTTCCTTTTCCTAGTATTTCGGCTTCTAGTTTTTTAAATACAGCCTGTATGATAGGATATAAGGCCATAAGGGAGACTAAAGTCTTGCCTGTAATTATGCACCCTATTGAAATAAAATGTCATCATCATCATCATCATCATGATCTGAATCGTACCGATCGCATAAGACGCGTGTGGATGACGAAAACAAAATACAACCATACAGTGCAATACGGACTCATATTTTGCGCGTTCTCTTGACCTAGTATGGTAAAATGGCGTAATAGTGAAATGATAAAGAGGAAATCAGTCACTGCCAGGTTCGCTGTTGTAAAATAAATATACACATGACGAGGCGTGTATAATGCCAGGCGACTTTTAAAGTTTTTGACATGATACATTAAAAAGTAACTGCTGTAGATCCCTTTAGACGTACTTCGCTAAAAGGAAAAGTTCTAAGATTGCGCCAGAATCCACAGACGGAAGGATACATTTGAACTAATGATCAAATGAAGGAAGTTCCCTTAGGCTGAGAGGGCATAACAGAGAAAGCTCCAGAACCAAATGAGTTTAGTTTTAAGTGTCACAACAACCTACTTTCGGGAAAAAGCTATTAGTGTAGAGGAAGAGTTTAAAATGACCTACTGTGAAACTAAATTAGCAATGATCAAGTTTCACGGTCACGAAGGCGTGAACAAGTATCCGGCTTCGGTTACGTGTCTTACGTCAGCACTCGTATACATTTTCGTCTGTAAACGATATTTTTTTTTCATGTTTACGCATTTCGTCCATAAGTAAAGTACATCCACGATCATCGAAAGCGTTAATTTGGTTCACTCCGTCCGGTCTTTGTCGTTCTGGTGAGGCCAGGTGTAAACAACTCATAAACGACCGCCGAAGCTAGTGAGGACGAAAACATTTGCATTACTATTTAGCTTACGACGCCGAGGCGTGAAATTAGCCATAGTGGTGTCGTAGCAAATGGAAGTTTTTTTGAAATATTTCTAATATTTCTAACTTAAATATTTCTAACTTAAACTTGAACTAAACTTAATGAGAAAGAAAGGCGACTGAGCGATGATTGCAAATTGTTTACCTGGATCATTCTTTACAAACCACTAGTAAACCACTCGCTCGAGCTTTAATCAGATTACATTCCCAAAATCGTTTGAGCTTTTCTGTGAAGAAGAATTAATAGTTCTCAGTTACAGACATTACAAAGTGCAAAACACAGGTCTCTGGAATAGATCTCAATCTGTTGACTCGAGCTTTGTTGCCGGAAAACACTTGAACCTCAGCCACAAGTATTACATCCTGGAAGATTTTTCATCAGCAAAAACCACATCTAAAGCAATTACCTCTTGCCTTAAAACACGAACGTCATAACATGAAATTCCAAAAGTAAATTCGGTCGAGTGCTTGTCACGCTTTTTGCTTGACCTTTAGAGTTTATATAGTAATAAGAATTACAGGGTCTCTATTCAAAATCAAAACAGTTTCAAAGGGAAATCTGGAAATGTTGATGATGTTGACACAACTCTCATCCACGCAGATGATAGTAAGTCTAGTTCCGTCTCGAAAACAGCACAAAATGAGCTCATCCGCTACAGAAGCACACGCACATCCGGATGACGAACCTACTTCTTTTCATGTAAGGTGCGGCTAGATAAAGACGAGTTAATCCTCTGCAAAAGACTATTCCCACACGCCACAAGGGAAGCAGTTAGTCATGGAAAACACCAGCATGAATGATCCATCTGTTGAACCAGTCATAACCAAAATAAACTGTATACACTTAGAAGAACAATGGATCGCTGCGAAGGAAATCTTCCTGACATACCTGATCCTGATCGTGGTAAACTCGCTAACGGCTCTGACAGCAATAATCGGCAACATGTTAATTCTCCTGGCCGTGTCGAGAACGCCGACGCTTCGAACTCCGTCGAACACTCTTCTCTGTTGCCTGGCGTTCGCGGATTTGCTAGTCGGCCTCGTCGTTCAACCGACTTACACTCTACAAATGGTCTTCGAAATACAAAGAAACGCTAAAGCGTTTTGCATCGCCAAGATCATAACCACTGGTTCGCTATCTTGGATTTGCGCGGGAGTTTCTTTCTTCGTCATATCGGCCATTTCAGTCGAAAGACTTCTCGCTATAAAACTACACTTGAGATATAAAGCGCTGATCACAATTCGTCGCGTCCTAACCGCGGTGGTGGGTTTCTGGATTCTCTGCACCGCCTTGACAACCGCGCGCTTCTTAGGCGCCTCGTACCAAAGCCTCGTCATAATCATCGTGGTAATGGATGTGGTGTGCATTGCCATCACAGTGTACGCGTACCTGAATATTTACCTCCGTGTTCGAGAACTTCAGAACAATCAGATGCATCTCGCTCCGCCTGGAATGAATATCAGCAGCTTCAAACGCTCTGCGGTCACCGTGTTGTATATAATGGCCCTTTTCCTCGCTTGCTACATCCCGTTCCTCTCAATGTTGGTGGTCAGAATGCGTCAAGGCGGAACCCTTAAACTGAACATCATCTACAACTTCACAACCGCAATAGTTTACATGAACTCTTCACTGAATCCCTTTATTTACTGTTTTCGCAGCAAGGACATTCGCATCGCTGTGTTCAAGTTACTTGGTAGGAAATACACGATTGATTTCAACGGAGATGTAGTTCCTGTCAAGAAGCTCAAGAACGCGGCTTCAGCGACTCTGCTTCAACCTTTAGCAACTCTGCAAGGATTGGCTGAGGTTCCTGAGAGTCAAGTTTAACATGCTTACGTCGTCATACGTCGTCATGTTCGTACGTTGTTCCATTCGTTACAAACAAACTGGTCGAAAAATTAATTCTAACCTCTCAGACAAAAATGTAACTCTAGGAAGACAAAATTAGGTTGTCATACATGAAAACGAAACCTCCGGAGAGTACTTGAGAAATTAAGACTCGAAAACTAGCACCCCAATATGTATATTTTTAATTTATTTGCGACACGTTTTCTGTTTCGGCGGGTTCTTAATCTTGTTAACAGCTTACGAAATTTAATACATACCATCTTTTTGATGTTACTGTACTGAAGGTTAACTAGAAGTAAAGGATGCTTTGTGTAAAACTGAGTCCTAGAGAAACTTCGCTGCGAGATATTAGAATTTCCTGAACAGATAATGTTCATGAACATATGTCTTGTCTGTCAATGTTCTATCACGCGCAAACCGGTAGCGCGAAAGCGCATGAAACCGCATGGAAATACAGGTACACCTACCCATACAAAATTTTATTTCTAAGAGATTTTTTCACCTTTACAAGAGGATGTACCTCAACATGTTGAGCAGTATAATGGGAGTGACAGCTCGTCTTTCCTTGTCCTTGAGTTAAGAGTGCTAAAAGCTTAACTTAAGGGTGCTTTTGACACATTTTACAAAGGAGAGGTCTGGTACTTACCGCGGATCATGTTAAGTGTACCCCAGTGAAGAAACCGCTGTTGAACAAACTCTTTGCCTTGTGAACGACTCATGGCCTCTGTCCAGCCATTATAAGCATTCAGTACGGTTACGTGGTCACTTCTGCTGTCACCAGCGAAGTGTTTGCGAGACTACAAAAAAGTAACATAAAAACTTCATCTGCTGAACTTACCATTGATAAAATAACAAACAGCTTGTAATAAATAAATTTTACTTTTCTGCTGCCTACGCACTCGAAATTTCAGAAAATTCTCCGCGGTGAGGCGTTTTAAGTTCGTAAAAAATCAAAACCAAGTTTATTGTTATTTACGGAATACTGCACCATATTTGCGGCAATTCACCATGATCCAGATTATTGCCCGTTTTCGCGCCACAAATTTCCCTGCATGAAAGGTGACTTACAAGAAAAACCGGTAAAACATGTATCTTACCTGATCCGCCTGTTCCCGCCATTTCAGTGGTGATACAAATGGGTCTTTATAACTGAGGCCAGCTGCAATGGTCAGCACTGGATCGAGGCACCTAAACGTGACCAAAAGAATACACTATTGGAATTGCTTCGTTGGAGAGACATGGAAACCCCTTGGAGACGAATCTCCGAAAATTGATCAAGAAAGCAAAACAAATTTAAAATTTTTACGAATCCTGGGCCGAATAGATAGCTAAACCGACCCTTTTAGCAACAAGACACACGAATTTTACTGACAACTGTACTCAGAGGAATAACGTGAGGCGTTATAAGTCAATATATATATATATACATACATACATACATACATACATACATACATACATACATACATACATACATACATACATACATACATACATACATACATACATACATACATACATACATACA
>Ga0126339_10000537_pt1 | contig 21463 bp, 28 predicted proteins | sample OrbTmetagenome_2_FD_92532 | JGI IMG/M metagenome (GOLD analysis project Ga0126339, IMG submission 92532) | Coral microbial communities from Petempiche,Puerto Morelos, Mexico - Orbicella T R C metagenome | ecosystem: Host-associated > Invertebrates > Cnidaria > Coral | place: Petempiche,Puerto...
GGTTCCTTGGACGACCGGCACTCGTTTAATTCTCCCGATTTCTTCTTTAATTCTTGTTCTCGGCCGCCACTGGTCAGTTTCCCGCGCTTCTTGGTCTGGTTCTATCGGAAGCCTCTCGCTACGAAGTTTCTGTCCGAGTTTTCTCTCACATTCCGCATACGTTTGCTCGATTTCTTGTTCAATTCGACTAATCTCTGCTTCTCGCTTGGATACTTCTTTCAGCCGCTCCGTTTGCTCCCTGACCGATGAATTGCTTGCATTGCTCAAGTATCCTCTCACAAGTCCTTCGAGTTCTGTGAAATCCTCCTCAATCGCTTCCAGTTCGTTCGAAAGGGCGCTGAAATTTCCCGAGTCTTTCATATCTTTGTAACACTTTCCTAAATTCTCACAGACTCGAAGCACGTCCTCATAAGCGCCCGAAAATACATCCAAACTCTCCATAACTTGCATTCTTGACGACAGCCCTCCTTCCATCACCATCATGAGCTTGTTTTTGGTCCTCGTGTACCTGCACTTCGATCGCATTTTCTCTTTCTTTAGTCATTCCATGCCGAATAAATTTCTCCACGAACCACCTCTGCTACCAGCTATGTTCCGTATGTCCCAGTTTCAAAGGTCAGCAAAAAGGTTCAGTCTTTAGAACATACAACATTTTAATTTCCGAGGAGATAAACGTGTACACTTTTCAACATGGCCGACAACTCGAAACCTCGTGGTCGAACAACGGGTCTTACTTCGCAGGTGTGCAAAACTCGTACTAGGAGGGGGACCCCAGGGAATTGCTAATTTACAACAAGGCTTTCTGCAGAACGTCAATCACTGCAGCAAAAAGAAAGGAAAAGGAGAAAAAAGAAAGGTGAAAAAATAAATTTAAAAAATCGAAAAGACTATGTGTTTGTGCATGTATATGATGGGTTCAATACTTTTTTCTGCATCCTTTTTGCTTTTTGTTTGTTATTTGGGATGGCTTTTTCTTCCCATGTCCCCATTTTTTATTACGAGCCAAAGAGTAGACGGGTATAATCTCTCTTCTGTTTATTGTTAACATCCAATAATGTTGACAAGGACATAATTTTGGATCTTAGGTCATCAATCCTTTTCGATACTCTGGTTACAGTGGTTTTGTTAGTTTCCTTAGACGCCAAGTGTGTGAAAGCTGTTTTTCTGGCTGCAGTGTTCTTTTGTTGTTTTTGTTGGCCTGAACTCCTTTTCCTTGTCTTATGGCTGTACAGAGGCCTGCAATGTTTAGATTGAAAAACCTTATTAGCGCTTGTACATAGTCTTGCTCAGCTTTTGAGCGAAGATGTTTAATGTCTTTACTGAAATTGTCATCCACTCTTATGTGGGCTCTGGCTCTGTACTGTAGTGACTTTTGGGCAAGTCTTTCTATCCAGGTGTTTTTTAAGGGATTTCAGCACTGCTTGGGAACGTTCAAGTTACTGTTCCAGTTGGTCAGGCTGATCGCGTTTACATTTGCGGTAGTTCTCTCATTTGACTTCACATTTGTCAGTGTGGGTTGTTTCCTCTGTATCCGTTGATGTCTGATTTGTCTGCATAATTCGTTTTGTCAGCCTCGTGGTTGGTCACATTTATCTTTGTTTCTCCGTGATATTCATTCATGATGCAGTGATTGCTGGTTCCTGCATTGTCAGCTAATAGACCATCTGATGTTAGCAGGCTCATGGCCGTAAAAACTCAGCCAATACTGCGTTTTGATCCTTCTAGATCCCATCAGTTGCTGATAAGGAGAGTGATAGAGATCAATGCTTGGTATCACCCAGTTAATGGCTTGGTTTTTTCAGGTTTTATACATACATCGGCAAAGTTTTTTTTGGACCTCATTATTGGTATATCATCAGACAGCAAATCCAAGAATTCTAAAATTTTTTTGGTAGAATAAAATTAATGCTAATCATTCATTTACGATCACCATTAATTTGTGGCATTATCCTGTCTATTTTTCGGAAGATATCATGTATTCCATTTTTATTGTGTACTGATAATTTCCATCCATTTTTACTAGCATGTAGCACATTGTCTAAATGATATTTTCTTTGGTAAACCAATTTTCTCACCGTCTTGTACTTGTTTTCATAAAAATCAACTTACTCACTGGCTGTATCATAACTGTTAACCATTCCACAATTATGGCATACATTTGTACCCTTGTTATTTATCATGTCTTGTTTTTCACAGCATGAAAGGTATATTGTTGGTTGTTGTAATTCTTCATTGCAAAATGGACAATTGATGTAGTCCATTTTGATCATTTCTTCGTGGATAACATTTCCACAATTAAACTTAGTTATTTCACTCAATTCCATCACCAATAATATATATTGTTTTCTCTCCAAGTATTTTTAGTCTGAATCAGTTTCTTCGCAGGCTGATGGTAACCATTCTTCACCTGAAGATTGAGAATCCCAGGTTGAACTCTGACTTGATTGGCTTGATTGACTTAGACTTTGGCCTGTATTTTGGCTTGATTGGCTCGATTGGCTTGATTGGCTTATACTTTGGCTTGATTGACTTGTTTCCCATGATTGACTCATATTATTAAAATAGATAAAATTATGCATCAATATTGTATGAACAAGTATAAAGTATACTCATTTGTATCAAGTAAATTTCCAAATAAAAGGTTCTACTTTGCTTTCAAAAAAGAATCATTTTGGAAGAAACTGAAGTGATTATTATTCAAGTAATATATATGGAAGTTATACATTGGTTCTATCCGTATTGTTAAGAATATCTGTCGGCGTATATAGTCAAGCATAAACTAACAATGAAGCATCAAACAAATAAAGCAGAATTTGAGAAGAGATATGATGAAAAAAACCTGCTTACGCATAAGCTGAAATATTAAGCATTTCGTATTTGGGTTGATTAAAAAACCTGTTTTTACACGTAAGCCAAAATATGAAGCATTTTGTAGTTGTGTTGATTAAAAAAACCTGCTTACACATAAGCAGAGGGAAAGTCCCGCTGTCTTTCTGAGAATGTCACGCATTCTCTATTGTACACATGATGACACCATGCAATGAAATCGTTCTTGTCAAACCATGAAAAATTATCTACACTAATAATAAAGAAATATAATCCACCATGGTACTGTACTGTTTGTTTAAACAAAAAAAAATTATAAGATGACTGGTAAATGCAGACACCTCAGCACTAGACTGCATCAAACAAATTTGAACATCACCAAATGCAACACTGGCGGCGACTTGAAAATGAATCAAACTTCAAGATGTGTCAAGCGTGTCTGCTAAGTGTCGGGACTATCTTATGGGTCGTCTGTGAGGAAGCAAGGATCACTGAAAACCAAGTTGACGGTTAATGGCGATTTATTGCTTCAAATAGTAACGATCATAAACTGAAATAACAATATAATGAATTTCTAATCAATTTTCTTGAAATGCTGCGCAACATAAGATCAAGGGGGCGTGTAACAATCTACGTGTCTACGTCGATAACGCGACAAGATAACAACGAACAGCATAAATTAACATAAATCATTATAAACTACATTAAAACTACTCGAGATTGCATAAACAATCAAAAGATGAACATTTGCGGCTGAACAACAGCCCAGAATAGCCTAGTCTTAAATGTGGGCATTCACTAAATGAGGCTCTAATTTATGCGATGTTCTCTTTTTGAATCCAAGACAATCAAAATTGTGTTATGTACGATTCTGTACATATATCTGCTTTCGCCCAAAATAGAACAAACTAAATTTAAACAAACTAAATAAGACTACAAAAATCACATATCGGTCCCACTTGTGCCAAGGTTAGGAAACGAAGAACAGCAAAGGTACTACTAATCAAGGCGAAATCTTACAAAACTCTGTTAAAGGACACTAACTAAGCTTTTATATGTGCGTGGTGACGCTAAAAGGTCCGATTACAAAACCAATAGGAAACTAAATAAACATACGTAAGCATTGTAACTAAGTTTGTTACCAAGACCTAGGCACGCAATCAAGCTAATCGATAATTGATCTAATAAAAATTGAGACTTTGTCTAGTATCCTCAACACCAAAGATTTTCCAAAATTGGAAAATGAATTGATTGATGAACCAAAAACTTCAGCTGAAGTTACTGCTGATTTTATTGAATCAAATGGTGACCATAGGCATAAGAATTAATACCATTATGAAGATATCTTTTATCATCAAAACATGATAGTGATACTTTATTCAATTTATAAGATCCGATTGTATGATGATCTGACGTTATTGTTTTTATTTTATGATACATTTGTGTGCCATCAAAGAGTGTTTTTGTAGTCAGCATGATTGATATTCTTTTTGATAACGATTTTCTTGATTCCTTTGGCAGTTTTACCTTTTTTGCCGTTGTCGTTGGTATGAGAATACATCTTACTTGAATTCAGTTATTATTTCTCCAGCAGCTTTATCCTTGAACTTTCCGATTACTTTCTTATTGGTTTTATCATAGAATTTGCTGTTTTCTTGGTAATCAAACTTATTTTTGTCTTTGAAGAAATCCTTGTACACATCTTTTGTTTGAATTTCATATGTTAAACTATCAGTGTCAGTGATTTTTGATTTATATTTTTGTTTGATATAATTATATTGGAAGTCGTACATCAGTCTTAGTCAAGTCTAAGATGCACATGCCAACATATGCAGGTCTATTTAGTTTTAAGGTTTCTTCGATTTTGTGTACTGCTACTAAATTTTTATTGAAAATTTTGGATGAAACATAAGTAGGCTTACTTGCTAATTTAATATGTTGTTTATCATCAGTAACAAGTTTGACATCAACTTGTTTGTGAACATTCTCCATAGTCTTACCAAAGACTGCATTATTCATGAGTTTGAAGGAGTCTTTTTCAAGTGAATTTTTAGCATTAGTGTGGTTCTGCATACACACTTGGAGCCGTAATTGCACCCAAAGGCCGAAAAGGAGTTACATTATCAGCAGATGGTGAACTGGCTGGCTCAGGAACAGAAGAAGCACCCGAAGACACTGAAGAACTCAAAACAAGGGGCCAGTGAAGGTATAATAGGCAGCTGTGACCACTAAAGGGGCTGTAAGGCCCTTTTTCCCTAGGGGGGTGTGGGGGCATGCCCCACCAGAAAAATATGAAATCTAGAAGCTCAGAAATGCGATTTCCAGCATTCTGGGCATTAAACAGCGTGCTGTTGATGGGCATTTTTATCGACCACAAAGCAGGAGTTCTTTTGACAAACTATTAATTTTTTGATGCAGAGGTACATTTTAAATACCTTTCTAGGCAGATTTCTCTCAGTGACACTTGATATCCACTTAGGCAGTAATTTCTTGAAGTCCTTTCTTAAAACAAGTACAACTTCTCTGCTACTACCAACATGGCAACAAACTGATCTGTAACTCCTCAGGAAAAAATGAAATGAGATAAACTTTACAACAACTCTTTCTACTTATTTTCTTGCAAAACGAAACCTCATTTTCAACTTTTCATTGATTCTCCCATGGTTCATTATTAAGGTATTCAATAATCATAAAATAATGAAAAATTAAATCATATTAAATCATTCTGATGTCTTAGTATCCTGAGATGAACACTGATAACACTGATCGGCGACTACAAACAACTTGTACGCTATATTTTTGGAACATTTAGTGTAAGTCATCCTGATCAGACAGTTTGGAATCACTGTTCTTGCATTCTGAGTTTGAGTCCAAGCTGCCCTCCTTCTCTGACGGCAGTTTCAGCAGGGCTTCTGCATGTTCAAGTTCCTGTTCTCAGAAATCCACCTCCTGGTCTAAAGCTTCTGCAACTGTCCACACCCTTTGAATTTCCTCACTCTGAGTGCCCATTTGAACACTGGCATCGTGAAGCTGTGCAGGTTGTTGAACATCTCTTGATGGCACCTTTGCATTTTTCTGACGTGGTTTTGCTGACAATTCCTTTACTGCTGTTGTCATTAAAGGTTGGTAATCTTTAACTTCAGGCCCATTGATAGACACTTGCAGAAGTGCATTAAGCAGGTCATTTTTTAGTGTGGATCGCAATCTTGTCTTCAGCCTTTTGATGGCAGAGGCTCCACGTTCTGGCCATGCATTGCTTACTGGAAGTGAAAGACAGACTTTGGCCAGCTCAAGCAGACATGGACAGAGCTGTTGGTAGGTTGAGCTCATTCGCAGGAGATGTTCCAATGTCCATTCAGTGGGTGTTTTATGACCAAGATTCCTACCAGCCTTAGGTTTGGCTATCTCTTAAAGAACCTCCTTTGAAGATTAAGAGGGTTGTATTTGAATTTGTTCCACTCACAAATCAGTTCCTCTTTTTTGCCATCTTTCTCCTGTAATCCTTGATAAAAATGATCTGCTAAGATTTCTACTGCAGCTTTCAGCATTTCTTTCAGGGACAGACATCGGGTCAAAAACTTTGAATGCGGATAAGACCAGGAGGTTTCCATCAAATCAATTTGAGAGATTGTCCTTCAAAGCTTGAACATACTGCTTAGACAAGCTTGTAATCAGACATTCGCTGTGGGTCGTTAATTCAAGGGAGTCTGTAGTCTCCCATTTTCTCCAATATCTTCCTTTAAGCAAGGCAGGTGCTTCATTTCAGTTGCAATGTTGTCAAGCTTTTCGAAGGCATATTCTATTGCAGGTGCAATACAGCCAAATGAAATCTCCCCTTCCTGAAAAACCTTGCTAATATGTGACAAAACAGGAAGTACATCATGAAGGAAGTACACAGCACCAAGGAACTTGACATTGCCTATTTGCTTCAGCAGACCAGTTGCTGTGGCATCACCATCTTTAAAGGACTTCAAAACCATGGTCAGAGCTTCGGAGTCTTCATTTACTTCTTCTATGGCCCTGTTAGTTGACAACCAGCGTGTTCTGCATGCCTTTTGAAATCTTGCTTTGATCTTTTTCCCTTGTCAAGAGAGATTCAGCGACTTCGCTTTTAGCACAGCTTTTGCATAAGCAGCTGACTTTTTTGTTAAATTGTCAAAAAAAGACCAGAGTTGATAAAGAGTCTTTTTCACTTGGCATCAGCACATGCCAGTGCTAGTCTATTACGGATGCAATGAACGTTAATCAATGACTTTATTTCAGATTGTAGTTTTACGGGCCACGCCATCACTAGAAAAACTTGCGCACTTGTGCTTATCAGTCTCAGACTCTTCCAACTGCTTTAGGATCGCATTGGTTATTGTTGCATTATTTGCTGAAGTTGGCTTCTTAAGGAGATCGCTTGCAGCAAGAAATTTAGTGTTTGCTTTACCCATGGTTGGATTTACAAACTTAATGAATGTGATAAGTTGCTCCTTATTGGCAACATAATTGGCTTGTCACACAACAAACTGAAGCTTCTCATGTCTGAAAAAGGGTTTGTCACTGTCTCAAACAACTTTACCCAACAGTAAAAACATCTCCCAAACTGAGCCAGCAGATGTGTGCTGGAAAAATCTCATGTCTTTAAGTCCAACCTGTTCAAACAACTCAAGCAAGCTGCCGAAGTTCTTATTTGCAATTTCTTCCTTTGAAAGCCAGTATATCACAAGGAATGTGTTGTAGTAGACATCATCTCTGGTCTTTTCCTTCCTTTCTATCTCTTTGTTAAAGGTTGAGACCCTACTCAACAGTTCTGCAGTAATAGCTGCTGAGGAAGGAAGGGCCAAAACCCATAGAGGACAGAGTGGAATGCATGAACGCCCAGTCAACACAGTCAAAAGCCTTCTCCTGGTCAAGAGACAGAATGGCGTTGGGGGTGCCAGAGGAAGAGGCAAACTCAACAACGTCACGAAGAAGGGCAACGTTTTCACCAATGAATCTGCCAGGGACCCCACAAGTCTGATCTTTATCGACCACCAAATAAATGACCTTGAGCAAACAACCAGCGATTACTCGAGCAGCAAGCTTATAATCAATATTCAAGAGGGTGATCACCCTTCTTAAAAGACAAAGAAATAACTCCCTGACTTTGAGAAAGAGATAGACAGCCAGAATCAAGACACAAATTGAGGACAGAAACAAGATCAGAACCAATGATATCCCAGAACTTAAGGTAGAATTCCATAGGAAGGCCATAGAGATCAGGGGCTTTACACCTAGCCATACCCTGGAGAGCCGCAAGACACTCACCAGGAGTAAGATGACCTTCACACAGAGCAGCTTGGTCAGAAGACAAAGAAGACGAGAGATTATATATTGAGGGATCAATCCTAGTAAGGTCATCCAGGAATTGATCCCGAGCAGGGTTACGATTAGGACAATAAATGTAACAAACACAAATAATTTGGCACAGAACGAGAATTCACATTGCAAGAAACGCCCATCAACATCGCACCACAAATTTACCAAGGTTAATGAAGAGCAAAACAAAACAATACAGCCACAAGAATGAGCAGAACCAGGAGACAAAGCAGAACTAAAACCAGAAGACTGAAACCAAAAGGAACACTCAGAAACAGAGACACAATGAGTTTCCTGGAGGCAGACAACGTTTACGCTCACAGGAAGAGATCGTAACCACTGCACGAGAGCTTTCCGCTTGGATTGGTCCCTGATACCACTACAATTAAGAGTGAGTATGGACAGAGCCATAATTAGAACAGGAAAGAGGTCCATCATTTTGGGTGGTTACTTATTGGCCAGAACACGAGAAGCCAGACGAGCAGCAGAAGCAATACTAGTTGGAATGTGACTAGCAACAACACTTTTTAGATCCCTTTCTTTTCTTTAATCTTTCTTTAATCATTATTTATACATGGTAAAAACAGGTAGAAAAAAAATACATCATAATGACTAAAAATCCAAATCCTAACATTATATTAACTTACATTAATATGTCACTTAAGAAAAATCCTGGTTTCCATGAATGCTGTGTTTAAAAATTATTGTAGAGAAGGCGTTTAAATTTGTTTAATGAACCAGACTCTCTAACGTTACAGGGTAAGCTGTTCCAAAGGGTAGCACCGCTGTAACTAAAACTATTTTTCATGTAGTTAGTTCTTGGAAAGGGGACAAGTTTGTCTGCCGAGTCCCTCAGAGAATGGCTTGACTCATTTCGCTTTATAAATTTAGACGTGAGATATTCCGGAACAAGACCGTTTAAAGACTTGAAAACCATTAAGGTGTTCTGAATTTGACGTTGAGATTTCAAGTCTTTCCAGCTGAGTTTGTGAAATAAGGAATCGACATCCATGTCATAGTTTGATAAAGTTATAACACAAGCAGCACAATTCTGTAGTTTTTGTAACTCTTTAGATAATGTTGTGCCACAATTACCCCAGACAAGGCTGCAGTAATTAAAGTGAGGTTGAACTAGTGAGTTGTAAATATTGAGTAGGGTGGATTGAGGTACAAATGGCTGAACTCACTTTATGGCTCCAACAGCAGAAGCGAACTTTTTACAGTTTATCAATGTGGGAATGCCACGCTAAATTTTCATCGATATCTTTTCCAAGGGATTTCACAGAAAAAACTCGTTCAATCGGAACATTATCAATGGAAAGTTTGAGTGTATCAGATAGAGTACTTAATCTTTGCCTGAAGCCAATCAGCATAAATTCAGTTTTTGTAGCGTTCAAGGTAAGTTTGTTAGACACTAGCCATTTGCTTAGCTTTTCAAGGTCGTGAGATAGATTAGACTGAATCAAATGTAAATCAGAACCAGCATAAGTAATGTGGGTGTCACAGCATACATTCCAGGTATGCTGAACGATAAACAGTTAGGCAAATCATTCATATAAATTAGAAATAAAGTAGAACCAAGGATCGTTCCCTGTGGCACCACATTTAAGAGTGGTGAAGGCAATGATAACCGTTAACTGAGCACCGTTGTGTGCGATTCGTCAAGTACGATTTGAATCAATGGAGAGTTTTCCCTTGAATGCTACACCGATTCATTTTAGTTAGTAATATCTGATGATCAACAGTGTTGAATGCCTTTTTTAAGTCAAGGAACACTACACCGTTGACGTAGCCATGATCGATATTAAATGCCCAGCTGTCAGTGGCTTTGAGAAGAGTAGTAACAGTTGAGTGTAAAGAGCTGAAACCAGATTGTTGTTTAGAGATGATTTCTTCACTATTTAAGAAGTTGTATAACTGATCGTACAGAATCCTCTCGAACACTTTGGCAACTATGGAAATCACTGAGATAGGTCCGTAGTTGTTTAGATCAAATGACTCGCCCTGTTTAAACAACGGAGTTACTCTGGCACATTTCCAGTCGTCAGGAAATATGCCAAACATCAGGGATTTATTAAACAGATTGCATAACGGGCCTGAGATAATATCAGCACACTCACAAATCAACTTAGCAGAGATATTATCTAGCCCTTCTTGTTCTTACTCCACCTCAGGAGTTGAGGGAGACGAAGAGGCAGAGGCAAAAACACTCTTTTTAGACTCCTTACTAGCTTCCTGCTTCTTGCTCACGATCTTCACCTTAGAAGGAGATGAAGAGTCAGAAGAGAAGAGATTGTCGACAGCGTCATCGGAGGAGACCTCCGAAATTGGCCGCTTATGCGGATCCGGCACTTGAGACATAACAGAATCAATGGGAGATGAAGGAACAACACCGGGAGGATGGGTGGTACCATCTGAAAGGACGGCAGAGCCATAATAATTAATATTACTATTATCAAAACAACTATTTTGCATATTTAAATTAGATTCACTTTAATTAACACCTCTTTTACCAACATTACTTACATTAGCTACATTATCCTTACTAATTTGGCTAGATGCTATGGATGGCACCCTACTTGGTCCACAATCTGCAAGAATTGATTGGCTTGCTTGAGAGACCAGCTCATCAAGCTGATTGTACCGTTCATCCATTAGGATATGAGGGGAGTCACCCTCATCTACAACAACCACCTCAGAAGCAGTAGCACCAGAGGCAACTGCATCACCCTCATCAACAACCAAAATCTCAGAAGTTACAGAGGACGCCTTGTCATACCTGATAACAGCCTTGGCAACTGAGGCCGCATCAGCAAGAACACGATCATCATTTGTTGGGGCCTCAAAACCTCTATCAAGGTCCTCAGCAAAGTAAACATTCAGGGCACTGTTACCGCTGTGAGGATGGTCACCAGCAGTGGCGGCAGCATGCAGACCAGAGAACCTACCCCAAGGCTTACGGCAGTTTCTGGCAAAGTGACCAGACTCATGGCAACGAAGACATTTGCCCTTGTCAGGACAAGAACCTGCATGATGACCCTCTTTGTGACATATGTCACGGGCAACTGGCTGACTCTTGAACCAAACTTTAACCCTAATCCCCGAAACAGAAAGAAAACAGGGGATGGGCTTGGTACGTATCATACGTACGATACGGGTACCAGTAGACACATCAGGAATTTTCACCCACTTTTGGAACCTGATGTCTTTAACATCTTCGAAGGCACTCAATTCTCAAATTATTGTCTCCCTCAAAAGGGAACTGGAAGACTACCACATTAGTGTACGTGGGAGGGGGAGGCAGAGGACGAATAACCATGCACTTCACGCCATTGATGGTAATTTCGCCCTCATTCAAAAACTGGGCTCTATGGATCTCACCACCCGCAACAAAACTAACCAGTGGAACTTTGCCAGGAAATTCCTGGACTGCAGCGATGCTATGGCCTGTAGCAGCGAGAAAGTAATCGACAAGCCATTTAGCAACATTCAAGCTGAGAGTACACGCAGGGAAAATCTCACAACAGATATCAATAGACAACGGACTCGATGGTGAAGGCATTTTCAAAAAAATTAAGTTAAGCCCAGAAGGCCAGGACCCCAAAGGATGGGTGACCTAGCTTAAAAAACAACTGGATGGGTGACCACCGGCAAACAAACAAGAAAGCTCAAAGGAAAGGTTGCGACCACAAAATTAGCCAAAAAGCCAAGAACAACTAGAAAAAACTGGCTAACTCACCAAAAATTAGAAGAGAGGACCGTTCAGGATACCACAAGAGTAGGGCCTTCGGCCATACTTCTCAGAGTCAGGTAAGTTTTTTGTGTTTGAGGCGGACAGCCAAGCTCCCTGAACGGCAGTGCAATGCTTGCTGGCCTACAGGCATATCCATCATAGTGGCTTGGAGCGCAAAGCCATCTAGATGGTCCACCCAAGGTAGGGAACCCCTACTCAACGTAACAAGTTTGCCAACTTTGCCGGGGAATCGAACCCAACCTACCTCGGTCAAATATTGAAAACACTACAACACCACAGGCTTTACATGACACAAAAGACGCTTATGGGACAGACATAACAGGAGACGACAAACATAAGACAAAAACAGAAGTGATATAAGCCCCTGTGCAATACACCAATAAAGGAGACCCAGCACAAGAGGACACAAAAACAAAAACGTCCAGATTAGGACCATGCAGCTACTGCCCAGATTCGAGCAGACAAAAAGCAACTGTCTAGATTCAGACAGACAAGACCCACTACCCAGATTCAGACTAAAGATGAAAAACAAGGCGATCGCTGACCACAGATGCTACAGCACCTCGGGCCCCCACTGACGATGGAAAAAGCAACGTTTCCTGGAAGACAGAAACATTTTGAAATGAATAGGAAGATGGAAGCCAACACGAGTTTTGACATTCTCCATGACAGAAGCAGCTCCAGGACGGACATCGCAAAAGCGAAAATCATTCTGAGCATGCCAGATGGAGAATTTACAGACGTTGAGAATGTAGACAAAAACCCGAGGAACCACAGCTAACTCACCCGAGTTAAAACCAAAAAGAGCATGACGACAGACCAGAGAAGGAGCCAATGGAGAAGAAACAAACATTAAGGACTAAAGCCAGGAAAGAACACTAAGCCAAAGGACAATGGAAAAACAGATGCTCAAGGGTCTCGGAGACTGGACCACAAAAGCAGGACGTGTTAAAGTCATACTTGAAAGAAGTCAGATGAGCAGCGTTGTAGAGAACACCATGGGCGATCTTCCTGGAAAGATCCATCACCTGACAGTCGGTGTCGAAGAAGAGGAGTTCCGTCCATGTATTAGACCAATAAAGGTCACCGAACGTAGGAAGGAACTTAACGACACAGTGGGGGTAGCCAAATTTTCAGACAGAAGGTACTGATAACAAGACGTGGTCGTCATCCTAATAGCAAGGGTCAGAAAGTGAGGTGAAGATGACCCCATCACTAAAGAGGAAGGACCAGTGGAAAAAGAGCCGTCAAGCGGATGCCAAGCTAGAATGAGTGATTAGTAGAAACGAGGCAGAACCCTAGGATCAAAGTCAAAAGGATGAGAAAAAACAGGGGTGGTATTGAAGCAAGAGGAGAACCAGTAGGTCATGAATGTGGTCCAGCTAGATGGGGAGCTGGCAAAGCATTTGATCCATTGGGCAACCAGGGACCACACATTAAACTTGACACTCATGACGGAAAAACCATCAAGGAGGGACGGTTGGACAACAACAGAGCGAGACACAAGGTCCCGCTTACCCTTCCAGAAAAAATTGAATGCCAGAGAATTAAGCTCCTTGAGAACCCAAGCCAGCATGTGGATAAGTGAAGCCACGTACCAGACACGGGAAAGAGCCAGGGCATTGATCATTAGCGCTCTGCCACGGAAAGAAAGCTGACGCTGCCTCCAAGAAGAAAGTAGGTTTTCAACAGCCACGATACGAGGCCTCCAATTACACTCCTCAAGATCTCCGACACTGATGAAAACATCAAGGGCCTTGATCTTGGTAGACGACCAGTTGAGATTGACGGGAGGGTCTTGACAACCATTCCACAAGCCAAGCCACAGACCTTTGGACTTAGAGAGGTTCAGTTTGGAGCCAGAACCTTTCTCGTAGATGGAATAGGTCTCAAAGGTGGCTTTGATGGCATCATCAGAAATGACAATGATGGATGTATCATCACCATATTGAGAGACAAGAGGCAGTGGAGCTGGCACACCAGGAAGAGAAAGACCAAGGATTCTTGGGTTGGCACAAATGAAGACACCTAGGACTTTGGAAACCAAGACATATAACAATGGGGACAAAGGACAACCTTAACACACACCATGAGACAAGAAGAAAGGTTGCGACAGGTAGCCATTGACATTCACAAAACTGCGTACATTATTGTAGAGCAAGTCAACCCAGCTGACAAAACAGTCTCCGAAGTCCATAAACTGGAAGGTTTGACGTATAAAAGACCATTTTACACGATCAAAAACCTTTTCCTTGTTGAGGGAGAGAATAGCAACCAGAACGTTGGACAAAGTGGCATAGTCGACAACATCACGAAGAAAGGCTACATTCTTCCCAATGAAGTGACTAGGAACACCACAAGTTTGGTCCTTCTCCACAACAAAATGGATAACTTTGAGGAGTCTACCAGCTGACTCGAGAAGCAAGCTTGTAATTGACATTAAGAAGGGAGATCAGGCGCCAATTACAAATGTCAAGGCAGTCACCCTTCTTGAAAGATAGAGAAATTACACCACTGTGCTGAGAGAGGGACAGACAACCATCATGATAGCACGAATTAAGAACACAGACCAGGTCCTGATGGAGGATGTCCCAAAAGTTAACATAAAACTCCATGGGCAGGCCATCAGAGCCAGGCACCTTACATTTGGCCATGCCCAGTAGTGCAGAACGGCATTCGCCAACGGACAGAAGACCATCACAACAAGAGGCCTGCTCAGGAGTGAAGGTTGAACAGATGTTACTCAACAGTGACTCGCAAGTGGCAGCATCCGTAGGTTCAGAGGTCAACAAGCCAGAATTAAAAGAAGAGATGGAATCACAAAGGCCAGTGATGTCAGGTGACAGTGCCATAACTCTCTCAGCGCAGAAATACGACGATCAGTCAATCGCTTCTTCTCGAGACGGAAGAAATAAGCGGAAGACCACTCCCCTTCCTCCACCCACCTAATCCTAGACCTCACTTGAGCACCACGAGCTGCTTCAAGGTCAAACCTGGACAGCTCAGCAAGGGTGGATTGATATGGGCCCCGGCAAGATAGATGACCAAGATTAACCTGAGGTTTTAGGTGATGAGCCAGACGAGATAAAAGGGCTCGTTCGGCCCGACGCTCTTTAGCCTTTTTGGAACAATATCCAATTGTTAGATCTTTGATTATGAGTTTGCCAAGCTCCCACCAATAAGATAAGGACGGAAAATTATTTTCAGCGAGACGGCAAGTAAGCCACAAATCAGTAATCAGTTTGGTATAATCAGTATCTTGAAGAATGGAGACATTTAATTTCCATAAACCTGGACCAGGGGGGATGAGATCAGGAATAGAAAAGGTAAACAACAAGGCACAATGGTCAGAAAAGGGAAAAGGAACGATGTCACGAGCTGACACTGATGAAATCCAAGGATAAGGACATCCCATCAGGTCAATGCGGGATGCAAACTGACCGTTCCACCTGTTCCAGGTAAAGCTGGAAGAAGTTGGGTGAAGGTATCTCTACATGTCAATGACACAACATGAGTCAAAGAGACAAGTTAAGGCAGGAGTACTCTCCCTCGATGTGTCACCGGCACAAGAACCAAAACGATCGAGGGTATGGTCAAAGACCGTATTGAAGTCTCCACACAAAACCGTTGGAATAGAGGGGTCAACAGCATCAGTGATGCCATTGAAAAAGAGGTCTCGAGCAGGGTTGCGATTGGGGGCATACAAGCAAAGCACACAAAATGAAACATCATATAAAGAAAACTCACACAACAAAGAATGACCAGGAACTTCACACCAAGAATTAACTAACCGCAGAACAGAACAATAAGGGATAATGCAGCCGCCAGAATGACAGGTACCAGGAGAAAGAACAAAACTAAATCCAGAAGAAGAAACCCAAGAATTGCACTCCACATCACAGATACAATGAGTTTCCTGTAAATACACTACATCTGCAGAGACAGGAAGAGATCACAACCACTGCACAAGACCATTACGTTTAGAAGACTCACGAAGGCCGTTGACTTTAAGAGAGATTATGGACTGAGTCATAAGGAGATAGGCGGGAAGCTTGAACGATACTAAGAGCGTCTAGACGTTTGGTCGGGCAACATCTGAGGCATACCCCTATGAGCTCCAGGGGAGGATGGAACCAACGGGCAGCAAGAACGCACTTTTTGAGGGCTCTGAGATGCAGCCCGACGAGGCCTAGGGAGTTGGGGGGTCTTGAACGGGGACTCAAAACCGGAGTCCGAATCTGTAGCAACACCAGAGGGAGACTGAGAAGTTAAATTTGAGTAGGGTAGGTTCACCCTTTAAACTACTATTAAAACTATTAGACCCGGCCACTTTTGGACCAGATACACTATTATTAGATACTTTGGCCACTTTTGGACCAGCTACTTTACTATTAGATGCCCTGGTCACCTTTGGACCAGCTACATTATTATTACCTACATTACTATTAGTGGATACACTGGCCTCTTTTGGACCAGCTACATTACTGCGAGTGGTTTGAATTTGCTCGACTGCTGTTGGGTCGCTAGAGACAATTGTGCAATTTTGAAGGATGCTCTGACTGGCATCTGCTGAGTTGGGGAAGGAGGAGATGGAGGGGGATGAGGAAGGACCAGGGGAAAGCTCCATCTCTTCCTCCATAAATTGTTGAATGGAATCTTCAGATATGGAGAACACGGAGAGCTTTGATGAGACAGGCTCACCCTGGGAAGACTCTCCCAAGACATCAGATGACTCCACCCCAGACAGATGAGGAGATGAAACATCAAGAGACATCAATGGTGGAGGAACTTGATTTGCCATGGGATCTGCTGGAGGTGCAGCATTAGGATCCACAGAGACAGGGGCAAGGGAATCAGGGGTAGGGGCAGGGGGATCAGGGTTTGGGGACAGGGGATCAGGGATGGGGGCCTGGGGATCAGGGTTGAGGGTAGTGGATGGACCGGCAGGAGCATGATGGGCCTGAGGAGTAGTTCCCCACGCATTTCTGCAGTCCTTGGCAAAGTGACCGGGCTGATGACACCGTTTACACTTGTTTTTGTCTGGACGGTCAGCAGCTTTATGGGCCCCCTTACAGATGGTGCACTTAAGGGGCTGACCAGAGTACCAGACGTGGCATGGATAGCCTTGGATGTTACACTGAAATGTGATGTGATGTTCCAAAGACATGGACGATACGAGTGCCAGTCAAAATCTGTTTAAAACCGGAAAAATGCTGATATGTGATGTCAAGCACCTTGCCAAAAGGGGCAAGAGCCAAGCGAATCCCGGTGTTGCCAGCTTCCACTGGAAGATAGTGGACGTACACGGATGTGATGGGAGAGTCCGACTCCCTGGAGCTGGTGAAGATCATCGAGCCACAAAACATTTGCAAGGATGGCTTTACGGTATTCGGTAGATGTAAAAGTGACCCAAATACGACCATTAGGAATAAATTGAATGGATTAAACTCTTTTAAAGTCTAGTTTTTTAGACAACATTTGAACTATGACATTTGTAGACATGGCAGCCACCATGCCATGGGCATGGATGACTATGGTTTTTGGCTGAGGAACAGGCATTAAGATGTAAAAATAAGCCCCAAATAATTACGACGGCCAAAGAGAAGACTGGGCAAAAGGGGTGAAAGACCCAGCAAAGAGATATAAGTAGATGGGCTAACCTTAAGCCAAGCCCAAAAGGCACGGGCCAAGATGGATGGGTCACCCAACCAAGTTAAGCCCAACTGGATGGGTGACCTGGCTTAACTAACAAAAACAAGATTCCAGATGGGTGACTCTAAGCCAACAAGAAGCCCCGAATGAAATATGGCGACTAAAAAGCAGCCAAAAAACCAGATCAAACAGGCAAAACTTACCAAGCAGGTGGAAGAAAAGGACCCCAGACTACCACAATGGTAGGGCCTTCAGCCATACTCCAAAGCGTCAGGTAAGTTTTGTATTTAAGGTAGACGGCTGGGCTCCCTTGCTGGAAGTGCAATGCCCGCCGACTGCAAGTCTCATCCATAGCGAGGATACAGTGCTAGTTCAATGCCAATGGGTCTACCTAAGGTAGGGGGCACCTACAAAAGTAGCCAGCCCGCCAACTTTGACGAGGAATTGAACCTCGCCTACCTCATTACAAAAATTCCCAACCCAAAAACCCCGACACAAAACAAAACAAATGGGACAACACAAAGGACAAACACAAGAGAGATAGAACGGGACGAAACGAAACAGAACGGACACAACCCTCCAAACAGTACACCAACTAAGGAGACCCAGTTCGAGAGGACACAGAACAAACAACCTAATATAAACTAAAACTTAGATATTGAGTGACAGTTGACCAGCAGTAACAGAAGGAGTAACACCACAAGCACCCCATTGACGAAAAAAAACGATGGCGACAAGACGACTTGAAATGCTTACAGAACAACGGAAGGTTGAACTTCACACGCGCCTTCACACACTCAATGACAGGCAAAGTGCCAGGCTGTACACTGCGAAAACAGAAGTCATTCCTAGACCGCCAAATGGAGAATTTGCACACAATCAGAATGTAAACAAAAACGCGAGGGGGAGCATGTAACTCATCAGGATTCAGGCCAAAGAGAGAATGACGGACGAGGAGAACAGGGGACATCGGACTAAAGAAAAACATCAACAATTGAAGCCAGGACAGAACACTTCGGGCCAGAGGACAAGCGTAAAACAAGTGAGACAAAGACCCAACAGGAGCACCACAGAAACACGGAAGAGGGACAGGAAGGCCAAAAGAGGAAAGACGCTCAGCAGTGTAGAGGACACCGTGGGCAATCTTCCAATTGAGATCTAACACTTGGCGATCCAGGTCGAAAAAAGGACAAAGAACGCCACATAGAGGGTCAATGGAGTGAACCGAACACGGGAGCAAACTTTTCAACACAATGGGGGTCAGCAAGTCTATCGGACAACAAAACCAGATAACAGGACTTCGTAGTGATAGAATAGACAGGAACACAAAAATGAGGATCGGCAGAACCAAAGACCAAAGAAGACCGGGAAGTGGAAAAGGCATCTCCAAGCTCATGCCAAGCCAAAACCAGAGACTTGTAGAAAGGAGGGAGATCACCAGGTCAAAAGGAAAACGGGGAGGAGAACACATGAAGGGGAGAGGCACTGAAATACAAATTAAACCAAAAGGACATGCATGACACGAGGTGGTGTGAAAACAAGGGAAACAACATACCAAATACGAGACAAGGCAAGCGCGTTGATTACAAGAGCCTTCCCACGAAGGGACAAGGAACGAGAACGCCAAGAAGAGAGAACCTTGTCTACAACATCAATACGAGGCCACCAATTGTCTTCAACCAGGTCCCCAATACCAATGAACACACCTAGAACCTTCAGTTTAGACGAGGACCAATCAAGGTCAACGGGAGGATCCAAACGGCCGCGCCAGCTACCAAGCCAAAGACCCTTGGACTTGTTATGATTTAATTTTGAACCAGAGGCTTTCTTGTACAAATCGTAGGTGCCAAAGGCAGCTTTGATAGAGTCATCAGATGACAAGACGAGAGAGGTATCATCGGTGTATTGGGAAATGGGAGACAAAGGTGATGACCCAGGAAGGGTAAGACCAGAAATGCGGGGGTTACAATGGATATTTACAGCAAGAACTTCAGAAACAAGCACATACAGCAAAGGGGAGAGAGGACAACCTTGATGCACACCACGAGATAGATCAAAGAAGGGGGACAGATAACCATTAACATTAACAGCACTTTGAACACGATTGTAGAAAAGGTTGACCCATGAGATGAAGGAAGGACCAAAACCCATACTAGATAGAGTGGACCGCATGAAATCCCAGGCCACCCTGTCAAAAGCCTTTTCTTGGTCTAGCGAAAGAATAGCGACAGGCACATCAAAGGAGGTAGAGTATTAGACAACATCATGGAGGAAAGCCACATTTTCGCCAATAAACCGGCCAGGGACCCCGCAAGTCTGGTCTTTTTCGACAACCAAATGGATGACTTCCGAAAGGCGACCAGCAATGACACGCGCAGCTAATTTATAATCCACATTAAGAAGAGAGATCGGACGCCAATTCTTAGGGTCCAAACGATCACCCTTCTTGAAAGACAGAGAAATGATGCCACGACGCTGGGACAAGGAGGGACATCCAGTGTCAAAACACGAGTTAAGGACGTTGACCAAATCAGGACCAAGGACAGACCAGAATTTCAGATAAAACTCCATGGGAAGGCCATCAAGGCCAGGAGCCTTACACCTGGCCATACCCTGAAGGGCAGTAAGACATTCCGCGACAGTCGGGTGTCCTTCACAAAGGGCAGCCATGTCAGGAGACAGGGAGGAAGAGACATTCTCAAGGAGAGAAGCACGAATGACAGGATCAGTGGAGGTGGCAGAAAATAAAGAAGTATAAAAAGCACCAAAAGCTGCACACAACTCAGCAGGGGAAGAGACAATGGTACCATCATCTAACTTGATTGCCGAAATCCAGCGATCAGCCCCGCACTTCTTTTCAAGCCTAAAAAAATAGGCAGAGGAAGTCTCACCTTCTTCAACCCAGCGGGCTCTAGAACGGACCTGAGCCCCTCTAGCAGCCTCAAGATCCAATTTGGCCAATTCTGCAAGGGCTGAATGATACGGGCCAACACAAGAGGAGGAGCCACCATCAATTTTCACCTTCAAATGATCAATCAAGTGGACGAGAATATCTCTACCACTAGAACGAGCTTTTGATCTCTGACAACAGTACTTGATCGTAAGACCTTTAATGAGACTCTTGCCTCCCTCCCACCACTTGGCAAGAGAAGAGAAACGAAAGACTGAGGAGCACCAATTACACCAGGCAATAGTAATAAGATCACAATACTCAACCTCAGATAGAATAGAAGTATTTAATTTCCACAATCCAGAGCCAGGGGGAACAACATCCGGAACAGACAACGACAAAAGAAGAGCACAATGGTCAGAAAAAGGATAGGAAACAATGTCACAGGAGGAAACAGAGGGCACCCAAACATAGCGTACACCGCAGAGGTCAATTCAGGAGGCAATAGAGCCATCCCACTTGGTCCAAGTAAAGCCAGAAGAGTCGGGGTGAAAGTACCGCCAGATATCAACGACACAGCAAGTGTCAAACAGGGCAGACAAGTGAACAGAGCTCTCATGACTGGAATCAAGTGGATCAGAGCCACAACAATCCTTTAACTGATCAAAAACGGTATTAAAGTCACCCACAAGAAGGGCGGGGACAGAAGGATCGATCCTGTCAGAAACGTTCTCAAGGAACTGGTCACGATCAGGGTTGCGATTAGGTGTATAGAGACAACAAACACGAAACGACTTGCCATAAAAAAAAAACGCACATTGCAGAAGGCGGCCATCTGCATCAGACCACGAGTCCACAAGGGACAATGAGGGACAATATAGGATGACAGCCACGGGAGTGACTAGAACCAAAAGGGCCACATCACATTTAGCAAAAGAGAGTTCATGAGCAATCTGACAGGACTTCTTTGAGGATGCAAGTCCTCTAATGTTCAGAGA